>Ga0210394_10000492_pt1 | contig 82932 bp, 67 predicted proteins | sample IncBWC12MmetaG_FD_160121 | JGI IMG/M metagenome (GOLD analysis project Ga0210394, IMG submission 160121) | Forest soil microbial communities from Barre Woods Harvard Forest LTER site, Petersham, Massachusetts, United States - Inc-BW-C-12-M | ecosystem: Environmental > Terrestrial > Soil >...
GCTCTTGGATTTGAAAGATCTGAACACCGGAGTTCACAGCACGCGCCTGGCAGAGTGGGCCTTGCATGTGGCCGGAGAGCTTGGTCTCGACGAAGGCGCTCAAAAAGACGTCGAAATCGCCGCGCTACTGCACGACATTGGAAAAGTCGGCATCCCCGATGCAATTCTCAATAAACCAGCTCGGTTGACCGCGGAAGAATACGCGCTCATGAAGAAGCATCCCGAATACGGTTGGGCAGTTCTGCGGCAGATTCCAGGGATGGAGCGCGCCAGCTTGATCATACTTCACCACCATGAGAGCTTCGATGGCTCGGGATACCCGGGCAACCTCAAAGGTGAGGAAATTCCGATAGGGTCGCGGATCGTTTCTGTAATTGATTCCTTTGATGCGATGGTTTCCTGGCGCCCTTATCGAGAGGGAATGCCGTTTGATGAAGCCGAGCGCAGACTCTTGAAGGCAACCGGGACCCAATTCGATCCCCTGGTTATAAGCAGTTTCCTCCCCCACGCTAGAACGGAAATGTCGGCAGTATTTGCCGCCGCAGGCACGTCAGTCTCAGCCGCTCTCTAATATTTTCCCCGATACGGCTTGGTCTTTTTCCAACATTAATTCGTGAAATGGATCAGGACTGCGGCGGGCTCTTGCTCTGCATGATCTCCTTGAGTAACTCCAGCAACTGATGAAACTCGGGTAAAGCGTCGTCATTGCCCGGAAGCAGTTCAACCCCGAGCGAGTCCGGACCCGAGTCTGTGATCTTCAGCTTTCCTTCCAGTTTCTTCCGTAACTCTGCAAGTCGAATGTGCTGTTCGATAGGAATCGGCATCGCCTCGCGAGTCTAGCATAATCATCGCCATCGAAATGGTTGCTGCACCGGCTTGGGTGATAGAAAATCTAAAGATTATGGAATACAGACAGCTGGGATATTCGGGGTTGAAAGTTCCGGTTTTGAGCTTTGGCACAGGCACGTTCGGAGGCGGGAATGATTTTTTCCGCGCGTGGGGAAATAGCGACGTAGCCGAAGCCACCAGGCTCGTGGATATTTGTCTCGAAGCCGGCGTGAATTTGTTCGACACCGCCGACGTCTATTCGCATGGCATGGCGGAAGAAATTCTTGGAAAGGCACTGGAAGGACGCCGCGACAAAGTGCTGATCTCCACCAAAGCTACGTTTCGAATGGGCGACGGACCGAATGATCTGGGTTCCTCCCGCCACCATTTGATTCGCTCCTGCGAAGCAAGCCTGCAGCGTCTCGGCACTGACTACATCGACATTTATCATTTGCACGGATTCGATGCGCAGACTCCCATCGAGGAAACTTTGCAAACCCTCGATCAATTGGTGCGCAGCGGGAAGGTGCGCTATATCGCCTGCTCCAATTTTTCCGGCTGGCACCTGATGAAGTCGCTAGCCATCTCGGAAAAATACGGTTGGACTCGATACGTTGCGCACCAGGCTTACTATTCGCTGATTGGCCGCGACTTCGAATGGGAGTTGATGCCTCTCGCCATTGATCAAAAAGTGGGAACAATCGTGTGGAGTCCGCTGGGATGGGGGCGCCTGACCGGCAAGATTCGGCGCGGCAACCAGCTTCCCAAAGAGAGCAGGCTCCATACAACTGCTGAGTTTGGCCCGCAAGTAGAGGATGAGTATTTGTATCGCGTGGTTGACGCGCTGGATGAAGTAGCGAAGGAAACGGGCATGACCATTCCCGATATCGCGCTCAATTGGCTCCTGCAGCGGCCCACGGTGGTAAGCGTCATTATTGGCGCGCGAAACGAGCAACAGTTGCGGCAGAATCTGGGCGCTGCTGGCTGGAATCTCACGCCCGAGCAGGTGGCAAAACTCGATGCGGCCAGCGACGTGCGGCCGCCCTATCCTTATTGGCATCAGTGGCAATTCGCGGAACGAAATCCGCCGCCGGTGCAGCATCCCTTGCCACCGAGTCGCGAGCCATAACCACAGCAGAAGTTTTCGAGAAAGCCGGCTAGAAAAGGAGAACGCGTGATGGCAAAGCCCAAAATATTAATTCTGACGGGAGACGCGGCGGAATCGCTCGAGGTGATGTACCCCTACCAGCGATTGCTGGAGGAAGGCTACGAGGTTCACATCGCGGCGCCGGCAAAGAAGAAGTTGCGTTTCGTGGTTCATGATTTTGAGCCCGGATTCGATACATACACCGAGAAGGCCGGCTACACGTGGGACGCCGATCTCGCCTTCAAAGACGTCCATCCGGCGGACTATGTGGCTGTGGTAATCCCAGGTGGACGAGCTCCCGAACATATTCGCAACCACGACGACTTTCTCAGGATCGTCCGACATTTCTTCGATCAAAAAAAGCCAGTCGCACAACTTTGCCATGCGCCGCTCGCGCTTATTGCATCAGGCGTCTTAAAGGGCCGCCGCACTGCCGCGTACCCGGCTCTGGAGCCTGACGTTCAGGCCGCCGGCGCCGAATTTGTGGATTCAGAGGCCGTGGTGGATGGCGTGATGGTTTCCGCGAGAGCGTGGCCGGATCATCCAGCATTCATGCGCGAATTCATCAAAATATTGCGGCAATCGGCACCGATTTCTCGCGACGCCACAGCCGGCCGCTGATTTGCGTAAGACATCGGACGATTGTCGGCTTTTATTGCTCCGCGAGCGAGCGATGCACTTGGTAAAACGCGGCCGAACCGTAATATGCATGCATTTGCATTTGAGAGAATCGTTCCACGGCAAGTTCGCATCGGATAACACTCAACTCGAAAACACCGGAATTTTGCGGAGTCACCTGGTCGACGTCTTGGATCTGAATCAGTTAATTTCGGATAGAAGCGTGCCGCTATTTTTGAGTAACATCGTACCCGCGATGGACGCGTTTGACGCACAGGTGTCGGTGGCTCCGATGCCGTCGGGCGAGCGGAGGTAACCATGAGTAGTTCAGTGGGACGCAGGATCGCGGTTGGAGGAACGGCGTTCTTGGTTCTCGCGGCAGTAGCCGTTCTGGCGATGCGCCCAAAACATGGCCCGGCTGGCGGTCCGGGTGCACCCGACGTCCAGGTAGTTCAAGTCGAACAGAGAGACGTCCCGATTTACCACGAGTGGATCGGCACCCTCGAAGGCTACGTCAACGCGGACGTAAGAGGCCAGGTGACCGGCTACCTTTTGCGGCAGGACTACAAGGAAGGGAACTATGTGCAGGCGGGGCAGCTTTTGTTCGAGATCGATCCGCGCCCGTTCCAGGCGGCGCTCGATGAGGCACAAGGGCAGCTCGCAACAGCTACCGCTCAGCTGGCGAATGCCGAAGCCGTCCAGAAGCGGACTCAACTCGACGTGGACCGCTACACTCCGCTAGCAAAAGAGCAAGCGGCCAGCCAGCAGGATCTCGACAATGCCGTCCAAAATAATCTGGCGGCAAAGGCAACTGTCGCGACAGCCAGGGCTCAGATCAAGACGGCCGAGGCAAACGTGGAGGCGGCGCAGCTCAATCTTGGCTTCACGCGCCTGACGGCTCCTGTCGACGGAATTGCTGGGAAAGCGCAGCTTCAAGTCGGCGCCTTGATCAGTCAGAGCAGCGGAGCCGTCACCACCGTCTCGACCGTGGATCCTATCAAGGTCTATTTCACCGTCAGCGAATCGGAATACCTCGACTTCAACCGAAGATTTCCCACCGTTGAAGGTCGTGAAGCTGAATTCAAACGAACACCGCTGGAACTGATTCTCGCCGATGGGACCACCTACGGCCAGCAAGGTTCCATCGACTTCGCCGACCGGGCCGTGAATCAAGGCACCGGCGCGATTTTGATCGCCGGCCTTTTCCCGAATCCCGGCAATATTCTGCGGCCTGGTGGGTACGGACGAGTCCGCGCCTCAACGCGAATCGAGAAGGACGCATTGCTCATACCCCAGCGTTCCGTCACCGAACTGCAAGGCAGCTATCAGGTTGCGGTGGTGGACAACGATAACAAAGTCTCGATTCAATCGGTGGAAGTTGGCGATCGCCTCGGCAGCCAATGGATCATCTCGAAAGGGTTGAAGCCAGGAGAGCGCGTAGTGGCTGAGGGCACGCAGAAAGTGCGCAGCGGCATGCAGGTGAAACCAAAGCCTTTTACCCCTGAGGTCGCTGGCGGGAGCGGTAGGTAGGCCATGTCGAAATTCTTCATCCATCGTCCGATCGTCGCTATCGTGATTTCGATCCTGATGGTGATGATAGGAGGGCTCACGATTCTGAGTCTTCCAGTCGCACAGTTCCCCAATATCGCTCCGCCGGAGATTCAAGTGCTGGCCACCTACGTCGGCGCGGACGCGGAAACACTCGAGCAGGCGGTTGCCGCCCCGATCGAACAGCAAATGAGCGGCGTTGACAACATGAACTACATGTATTCCCTCAATGCCACAGGAAACTCGAACACCACACTGGTTGTGGATTTTGACATCAAGACAGATCCGAACACAGACTTGATTCTCACGCAATCGCGTGAAACCCAAGCCGCTTCTCAGCTTCCGACAGATGTGACGAACTACGGAATCACCGTTCGCAAGTCCGTGACCGCGCCCCTGATGCTCCTTGCCCTCTACTCGCCGCATGGAACCTATGACGCGAGATTTCTGGCCAACTACGCCTACATCAACTTGAACGATCCGATTACACGCCTGCCCGGAATCGGAAACGTGCAGATTTTTGGCGCAGGTCAATATGCCATGCGTCTCTGGGTCAAGCCGGATCAATTGGCGAAATTGGGAATCACGGTTCCCGACGTTGTGGCAGCCATCCAGTCGCAGAATACCGTGAACCCAGCCGGAAAGGCGGGTGACGAGCCCGCACCACCGGGACAGGAATTCACCTATTCGGTGCTAGCGCAGGGCCGTCTCGTTTCGCCGGAGGAATTCGGAGAAATTGTAGTTCGCGAAACTCCCGTGAACGGTCTTGTGCGGGTCAAGGACGTAGCCCGAATTGAATTGGGCGCGCAGGATTACAGCGTTTCGAGCCGCATGAATGGGCAACCAAGTGCCATCGTGGCCGTGTATCAGTTGCCCGGTTCAAACGCGGTGGATGCCGCCGCCGGTGTTAAAAAGCTGATGCAAACGATGGAGCAGCGTTTCCCTCAGGATATGGGCTACAAGATCGCCCTCGATCAAACGCAGTCAGTGACGCAGGGCATCAAGGAAATCGTTGAGACGCTGGCAATCGCTCTTGTCCTCGTAATTCTTGTGGTTTTCATCTTCCTGCAAGGTTGGCGTGCAACGCTCATTCCGCTTCTGGCGGTTCCGGTTTCCCTGATCGGAACCTTCATCTTTTTCCCGCTGTTCGGGTTCTCGCTCAACACGCTTTCTTTGTTCGGCCTCGTGCTCGCGATCGGTCTGGTCGTAGACGATGCGATCGTGGTCGTCGAGGGCGTGGAGCGCCACATTGAAGAGGGCATGACGCCTAAAGACGCCGCGCTCAAAGCGATGGACGAACTCTCCGGGCCCGTAGTCGGTATCGCTCTCGTTCTTTCAGCTGTATTCGTTCCTACCGCATTCATTCCTGGAATCACGGGCCGTCTTTACCAGCAGTTCGCTGTCACGATCGCCATATCGGTGTTGCTCTCGGCTTTTAATGCCCTCACGCTTAGTCCAGCGCTCTCTGCGTTGCTGCTCCGAAAAAAGGAGCCGAGCCGAGGCCTCTTGCGGCGCTTCTTCGACTGGTTCAATCGCGTGTTTGAACGCGCCAATGAGGGATACGTCAGCATCTGCGGTGGTCTGATCCGCAAGAGCTTTGTGGCGGTTCTGATGCTGCTGATCGTGCTGGGAGCCGCAGCGTTTTTCGGTAGTCGGGTACCGTCGAGTTTTCTCCCGGACGAAGACCAAGGCTATCTCTACATCAACATGCAGCTGCCAAATGCCGCCTCCCTGCAACGCACTGATCAGGCTTCGCGGCAAGTCGAGAAAATTCTTGCGGATACTCCCGGGGTCCAATATTCCACTAGCGTCGTCGGATTCAGCCTATTGAGCTTCGTACGGACCAGTTACAACGCGTTTTTCTTTGTCACCTTGAAGCCCTGGGAAGACAGAAAAACAAGAGCGGAACAGTTTCAGGAAATCAAAGCACGTCTGAACCGCGCGCTCAGCCAGCTTCCCGAAGGAATTGTGTTCAGTTTCTCGCCGCCGGCGATTCCAGGGGTAGGCACCTCGGGGGGATTCACGTTCGTCCTGGAAGATCGCGCCGGCCACGATGTTCAATTTTTGGCCCAGAATCTAAATACATTCCTTACCGCCGTTCGTAAACGTCCTGAGATTGCCAGCGTAAGCACCACGTTCTTGGCCGGGGTTCCTCAGCAGTACATCGACGTAGACCGAGATAAGGTCTTGAAGTTGGGCGTGCCTCTAACGGATGTCTATCGCACCATTCAGACATTTATGGGAGGCGCGTTCATAAACTATTTCAATCGATTTGGCAGGCAGTGGCAGGTCTACGTCGAGGCAGAAGGCAGCTACCGGGCCAGAATGGAAAATGTCGGCCAATTCTACGTACGCAATAACCGCGGCGAGAACGTTCCGCTGTCGGCGCTCACGAGGATTAAAGCGCGTTCCGGCCCTGAATTCACGATGCGTTACAACGAGTATCGCTCAGCACAGATTAACGGTGCAGCCGCCCCCGGTTACAGCTCCGATCAAGCCACTACCGCGCTCGAAGAAGTCTTCAAACAGACGATGCCCAACGACATGGGCTTCGATTACCTCGGCATGTCGTATCAGGAGCAGAAAGCGCGTCAAGGCGTGCCAGCCTGGGCTATTTTTGGTTTGTCTTTGCTCTTCGTTTTTCTGATTCTGGCCGCATTGTATGAGAGCTGGTCGCTGCCTTTCAGCGTTCTGCTCAGCACGCCTGTCGCAGTGTTCGGCGCGTTTCTAGTGCTGTGGTTGCGCCGCGTCATCATGGCGATGTATTACCCCGCCTACATGGTTCAGATCGAGAGCGACATATATTCGCAGATCGGCCTGGTTATGTTGATTGGACTCTCGGCGAAAAACGCGATTTTGATCGTGGAATTTGCCAAGGACGAGTTCGAAAAAGGAAAAGCACTAGCCGATGCCGCTCTCGAAGGTGCTCGCTTGCGTCTTCGGCCGATTTTGATGACGTCCTTCGCCTTTATCCTTGGATGCGTTCCGCTGTGGATTGCCACAGGCGCCGGTTCGGTTGCCCGTCAAATCATGGGAACAACGGTAATCGGCGGAATGCTCGCGGCAAGCTTCATTGGCATTTTTCTCATCCCGGTTATTTTCTATTTAGTTGAGAAATGGTCAGGCGCTAGCGCGCGACCGGCCGCCGCAGGCGCTCAGCCCTCTCCTGCGCCGGCCCCGGGGGACTGATATGCGTGGAAGATCACTGACGGAGCCGTCGGCAATTCGACACATGGTCACACTTCGCTCACTGCTCGCCGTGAGCCTGGCGCCGATCCTCATCGTCACTCTCGTGAGCGGTTGCGCCGTGGGGCCCAATTATCATCGGCCTGTGGTCCAAACGCCCGACGCATACCACGACCTAAGCAACAACGTGGAGGCACAAGCCCATGCCGCCTCCTTCGCGGACCTCCCCTGGTGGCAAGTATTCCAGGACCCCGTTCTTCAAGACCTAATCCGCACAGCCCTGAAGCAAAACTACGATTTGTTGATCGCCACCGAGCGCATCAACGCCGCACGAGCGCAGGTGGCCATTGCGCGTTCCGCTCTATTCCCGCAGCTGTCGGGCAACGGTAACTTCTCAGGTGGCAAAGAGCAGTTTTTTCCGCTTACGGCAAACATCCTGCTGCTTACTGCGGACGCTAGTTTCCAACTCGACTTTTTCGGTCGCCTGCGCCGTGCCACCCAGGCCGCGCGCGCTCAAATGCTGGCCACCGCGGAAGCTCAGCGCACCGTAACTCTCACGCTGGTGAGCGATGTCGCCGACGCCTACTTCCTCCTCTCGCAGCTCGATCTTGAACTTCAAATCACAAGAGACACGGTTGAGACGCAGGAAGGGTCCGTGAAACTGACCTCTCTCAGACTCGACCACGGCGTGGCGACGAAGCTCGACGTCCTTCAAGCGCAGCAAGTGCTCGACACCGCGAATGCTCAGATCCCAGACCTTCAGAGACAAATCGGCCAGGTGGAAGATGCGATCAGCATTCTGCTGGGCAATTATCCGGGAAATATCCCCCGCGGTCTCAAACTGGCCGACCAGCCGATTCCTCCTCAAGTTCCGGCGGGTTTGCCGTCGTCACTGCTCGAGCGGCGGCCCGATATCCGCGAGGCCGAACAGCTCCTGATTGCAGCAAATGCTGAGATTGGAGTGGCTAAAGCGGCATTTTTTCCGCAGATCTCGCTCACTGGCTCGGGAGGTGGTGCATTCGGGCGTAGCAGCTCGTTCGCGAGTATGATGGGTTCACAGTCAGCAGTCTGGTCGTACGGCGCAAGTGTGAGCCAGCCGATTTTCACTGGCGGCTCGCTCACCGGCAACTTGCATCTCGCCGAATCGCAGCACCAACAAGCTTTGCTTGCCTACAAACAGGCGATTCAGCACGCCTTCGGAGACGTTTCTGACGCGCTGATCGGTTATCAGAAAGTTCACGAAGTGCGCCTTCGACAAGAACAGGTGGTTGCGGACCTCGCCGAGTCGGTCCGTCTGTCCATCATGCGTTACCGTGGTGGCACCACCACATACTTGGAAGTGTTGGATGGCCAGCGGTCCCTATTCTCGGCGGAACTCACCTTGGCTCAGGCGCGCGGCAACGAATATCAGAATCTCGTACAGCTCTACAAGTCGCTCGGCGGCGGCTGGCAGGAATAATCAATAATCGACGACAGGTGACCCCATCTAGGCGCGGCGAGCTGGTAATCGGTTGGAAATCGCGGTGAGCGCCACTGCGGCCAGCAGCATCACAGCCGGATCAATCGGAAGACGATAGCGCGGCACGACAAGCGTCAGGTAATAGGCCCAGGGAAAAACCACCGGAAACGCCGCGATAGGAAATAGATACGCGCTCTGCTGTTTCCATAAAATCACAATTCCAGCCGCAGTCCCGATTGCCACAAAAAAATTGAAGAGCAGCACCCCGCGAAACCACAATCCCGGCGTGCGAACGAAGTCTTGTAAAGGCGTTGGCGTCCCGCCTGACCAGGTAGCAATGAACCGGCTAGCGAACTGCCGGATGTCGCGTCCCGGATGCGCCAGTATAAATTCAATCGCCTCGCGTTGCTTCTCCCGCATGTATTCGATTTCGCCCATCCGCACGTAGCGCGCCCGCTCCGCGGAATTGAAAATCGGGTGCAGCTCCTCTTTCCATGCTTCTTGCGGGTTCTCGTTGTTTCCAATCCACAGCTGAAGTCCCAGCGTCGATCGCAGTGGCACAATCCGATGAAACACGCGATAGTTTCGAATCGTCCACGGCGCGCAACAAAGTAGCGCAACTCCGAGGGCGAGAGCAGGTTTCGCTAGGGCGGCATTAATCAGTCCCCCTGAATCGTGAGAGCTGAGCAGACTTTCTCGTCGGCGATAAGCCAGCCAACCCAGCAGCAGCGGAAGCAGGGAAATTAGCGTAACGTTGGTCAGCAGCGCCACACCCCACAGCAATCCATACCCCAGCCAGTCGCGCCATCGCTCCGATTTCTCTATCGCAAGCGTCGCCCAAAGAATGATCGCCGCCAGCAACGCCGCCACCGAAGCCTCCCACATACTCTCAAACGTATTCAGAATCGTATTTGGAAAGAAAGCCCAAAGCCACGCAGCCAAAGCAGCCACAGTGAGACCGCCAATACGTTTCCCTGCAAAAAAGATTGGTACGCAGGTAAACGCCGAGCACAAGATGTTCAGCGCCACGGCTGCTAGAAACGATCCGTAAGTCCGCACGCCGAAAACGCGAAAAATCCCTGCCAGAAGCCACGGATACGCAGGCGGCATCCAAGCCGTCGGCCCGGTCTCGATTCGAAAAGGAGAACTAAACCCGTGTCCACTTGCCAGCGACGCCGCAATGTTGCCGGATTCCTGCAAGAAGGGAAGTACAGCCAAAGCCTGCCGCGAATTCTGCCCCACGTAATCCCACGCAAAGCCAACTCGCAGAAGCAGCGCAACAAGAACGATCAGCGGCAGCGAGCACGCGGCTTTAAGTAATATTCCCTTGCCCCGATCGTCCCGCTCGGGCGCAGTCTTCGCAGGCGCATCCTCATCAAAGCCAGGCCCCGCCTTTTTGGCTCCACGCTTCATTCAAATCGAATCAATACAATTTCAGCATTCGTTCCCACGCGCATCGGTGGCCCCCAAGTCCCGGCCCCGTAAGTCGTATAGACCTGCATCCCGCCCATGCGGTTTAAGCCATAAGCAAACTGCCCATAAATCCTTTTGACGAAGAGATTAAATGGAAAGAACTGCCCGCCATGCGTATGCCCCGAAAGCTGCAGCGAAATTCCCTCCGCCGCAGAAACCGCCACGTGATCCGGGGCATGAGTCAACAATATGCTCGACCGCCCACGATCCACGCTAATCTCCCGCAACACAGACCGAAAATGTTCCGCATGAGTCGCATCGTGATAGCGCACTCCGATCAGCTGAAGTCCATCGATCTCGACCTTATCTCGACTCAGCACCCGAATCCCGGCTCCGGCTACAGCATTGAGATATCGAGTCGAATCGCTGAATCCCTCGTGATTGCCCAACACAAAATATTGCCCGAGCGGCACGGACAGCGTGGACCAAGGCGCCGCGAGGCCGTTGTAATCCGCGGCAGTCCCGTCGTACAAATCGCCTGTGATAAAAACGATGTCACTCTTGAGCCGTCCCACCTTCGCCACCAGCCTGCGAATGGATCCGAGGTTGCGGACGTGCCCGAGATGCACATCGCTTACCAAGGTCGCAGTGCGCCCGCGCCACGCCTCCGGAAGATTCTCCAATTTCACTGTCACGCGCTTCACGCGCGTCGTGGCCGCGTTGATAATTCCGTAGGCGCCAAACACCAAAGCCGCGGCCAGAAACACGCTCGCCCACTCTTGCCGATTCGGATGCAAGCCCGCAACTGACGCGGCGCCATACGCGAGCCACAACGCGCAGCTGGCGAAAAATAAAAAGCTGAAGATCCCCAGCCAAGCCGCCGCCAAGGTGTAGTAAATCCGCACCGCAATGTTGAAGTAGCGAAAAGCAAGCAGCGACGCAGTGACGAACGTCACCGACAGTATCGCAACTAAGATTCGCAGGTAGGTCACCGCGGCGTGGGACTGCACGGACCAAAAATAAACGATCGTCTCGTAAAGCGATGCGTGTCCCACGAAGAGAATCAGTTGAATGACGGTAACGAAGAACGCCAGGCGGCCGCGCACTCAGCGAATTCCTGTTCCCGACTCTTTTATCATCCTATCCATGGTAGGGGCTTGGTGCGAAATTGCAAGTAGGCGAGGGCACCCGCAGCAGGGTGCCGATTCACGCCGTTTGCGCTCGCAGTTTTCCTGCAAATGTGCAAACTGCGACTCTATCTCTTAGGTCAGTCGCAGCTCAAAGTAGAGTGTTCCAGCTCGGGCGCCTGAATAGTAGCCAGGAATTTCTTGGAATCGGAGCGCCTTATAAAGCCGCACCGCGTCACCCATCTTTTCGGCAACTGTGTCAAGCCGCATAGCCGAGTAGCTCATTTCCCGCGCTTCGCCGATAAGCGTTTCCGCCAGCTTGCGACCAAGCCCGCAGCCCCGAAACTCAGGTTTCACGAAAAGTCGCTTCATCTCGCACACCGACGGCTCAAGCTGCCGAATCGCTCCGCAACCCGCCGGAGCTTCGTCAACGCGCGCCAAGAAGTAGCCCAGTCGGTCCGGCGTACTTGCCGGGCAGCGCTGCGAGTTCTTGGTCGAAATTCTGGTAAGCAAGAGAAAAGCCGATCCATCCGGCATATTCGATGAAAAGCTCGCGGACTGCAGCAATATCCGCTGGGGACTGAGCCTCGGTGATCGCGAGTTTGCCAGGAGGATGCACAGCAGTTCGATTCAACTTACAATGGGTAAGAAGAAAGTAGAAACTCAGGGCGAACCGGCGAGAGATTCCATTTTGGCCGGAGATGCAGGATCACAGCTCGTGCCATCCAAAAAGAAAAAGTCGAAATTCAAGGTGGGCACGGAAGCCCGGCGGCGCGCCCGCCTCGGTATCGGCTTGCCTCCCCCAGAGCGCACCATCACAGAAAAGCGTTTGAAGAAGCCCAAGCACAAGAAAAACCTGAAGGAATTACTCGTAGAGGAATAGGAAGAGCGATCGCCGGCTGAGGCATTGCTTTTCAGTAGCGTAGGCTTCAGCCTGCGCCAACGTAACGCGCACCGCGATCACGAATGCTTGGCCTACTCGAGGATGACGAGCCGTTTGCAGGGCCGCTAACAGCAAAGGTTCCCACGGAACCTAGTTGCGCGACCCTCAACCGGGCTTATGGTCGGGAACCACTTCGCCGGGCCTGAAAAGTGGAGCAATGGGCCGCTTCGTCGCAAGCGCCGCTTCCTTCGCCATGTTCTCCAGGTCCTGCTTCGCGAATCCTACTGACCGCTCCAGAATTTTGCCATCCTGCAAAATCAAGAACACACTGGGCACATTGGTGATCCCGTATTCGTTGGAAGCAGTAAAAGTATTCTCGTCATCAATCAAAAGGGGAAACTTCACTCCAAATTCCTGCGCAAACTCCCGCGTGTCTCCAGTATTGTTCTGCGATATCCCCAGAAATGTGAAGCCATCGTTACCGTAGGTCTCATACATCCGCTCGAGGAACGGAAACGTAAACTGGCACGTCGGACAGCTCACCTTAAAGAACGCGGCGAGCACCGGCCCTTTCTTGAGCGCTTCTTCAAGCAAGAAGCTCTGGTTGTTCGTATCTTTTAGCGAAATCGGAGGCGCTGGTTCGCCCGCTGGCAGCGTGCTCAGCCGCTTGCCGCAGAAGATTCCTCGCACCGTGTTCTTTAGGCTCATTCTAAAATTCTAACCTTCCTTAGTTGGATGATTGCCGCACCGTAAGGATTCTGAAGCGAAAATGTCACTGACACTGGTTTGATGCGTGTCGAAGCAAGATGGATTTCCGCGCGCGCGTGTCAGCACTAGCACTAGTGGATGTTGCGGGTTTTTCGTCCAACGTAATCCATCAGCAGATACTGCCCCAGTGTGTAGGGAGTGGTGAAGTAGGCTTTTCCGCGGCAAAGCTCCGTCACTTTTTGCACAAAGTGCACCAGGCTGTAATCGCTCGCAAGCATAAACGTATTGATCAGTATTCCGGCGCGCTTGCACTTCGCAACTTCTTCGAGCGTTTGGGTTACCACCAGCGGGTCGAGACCAAAAGCATTCTTGTAAATCCGCCCATCTTCCAAAGTCAGCGCCGAAGGCTTGCCATCCGTGATCATCACAATCTGCCGCATGTCTTTCTTTTGTCGCGCCAGAATCCGCTGCGCCAGCCGAAGCCCCTCGCGCGTATTGGTGTAATACGGCCCCACCTGCACGCGCGCCAGTTTTCCCAGCGGAATTTCCTCTGCGCTATCGTGAAACAGCACGCAGTGCAGCGAATCGCCAGGATATTGCGTACGGATCAGGTGCGACAATGCCAGCGCCACCCGCTTTGCGGGTGTAAACCGATCCTCGCCATACAGAATCATGCTGTGGCTGCAATCTAGCATCAGCACCGTCGCGCACGAACTCTGATACTCGCACTGGTGCACCATCAAATCCGGATAGTCGAGCTCGATAGGAATCCCCGCGCCATTTCGTTGTACAGCATTGAAAAGCGTCCCACTGATATCCATGTTCAGCGTGTCGCCAAATTCATAGTGTTTCGACGTGCCGCCGGATTCCACGCCCGTCGCAAGATCCCGCGTGTCATGCCGCCCGAAGCTGCTCTTGCCCAGTGACGCCAGCAAATCCTTCAGCGTCTTGAACCCAAGAAAATCGAGCGCCTTGTCCGTGATTTCGAACCGCGCCTCCACATTCTTCCCGTCTCCGCTCCCAACCTGCCCGCCCGGCGTTTCCGAAGGAGGATGCGTCACATGCGCCGACTGCTGCTGCTGTTCGGAAATGTATCCTTCCTGCTCCATGCGCCGGATAATCTGATTCACCAGATCGCTCAACTCTTGATTTTGCGAAAGGTCCGGATTTTCGAGCAGCTTCTCCATCATCTCCGGAGGAATCAGGTCGCCTTCTTCCAGTGCTCGCAGAATCGCCTCGCGCAGGGCCTCCATGTGCTGCTCGCGCGATTTCTCCATATCCAGCTCGTAAATGCCGTACTGAGAATCGAAACCACTCTGCAGAAAGAAATCTGAGAGGCGGTTCATCAGCTCTTGCAGGTCGATATCGTCGGCCGCTTCTGGTGCGTAGCGTGAATAGCGAATGTATTTCATTTTCCTGTGTCAATCGCAGCGTCAGTTGAACTGCCGTCGCGGCGATCTCCCGCCGGAACCCTCGCGCGGATCGCGTGGCTCGGGCGTCTTGCGTGGCTCGGCGAAATAGCCGCGCTCCTCGCTTCGATTGATCCGCTTGTGCGACCACAACCCTTCGAGTATGAATTCCGCAGCGCTCGTCACAGCGGCGGGCTCGTTCTTCGGCCCAACGCCCAGGATCTCCACATGCTCCATCACCCCGGGAATCTTCTTCAACTGCGCGAGTAGCTCCTGGCTAGAAGCCTGCGCCGGCACCTTCAATTCGCCGCCCATCTCGAACCATTGCACCGTCGGCTGAAAGTTCACCTCAGAAAAATATCGCGTAAATGTTTTTCCCACGGCCGCGCGAATCAGTTCGCGCGCAATATTATCCGCTCCGCGCAACTCGCCCTCATATTCCAGCTCGAACTTTCCAGTCATAGCGGGAATCGCAGCATACACATCGGACACCCTCGCTACCGCACTCGCATCCCGAGTGCGCACAGCTCGTTGCTCGGCGCTGCTAAGCACGTTTTCGAGAGAACTGATGGGCAGCCGCTGGCTCACGCCCGAGCGCCGATCCACGCGCTTGTCATCCCGCGCCTGAAACGCAATTTCCTCCACCACCTCGCGGATGTACTGCGGAATCTCCACACGCCGCGTGCCATCGCGCTCGGTCCACGACTCCTGCGACGTAATCGACATGCCTTCCGCGATCGTAGCCGGATAATGCGTGCGAATTTCAGATCCGATTCGGTCTTTCAGCGGAGTAATAATCTTCCCGCGAGCCGTGTAATCCTCGGGATTCGCCGTGAAGACCAGCAGCACATCCAGCGCCATCCGCACCGGATAACCCTTAATCTGCACATCTCCCTCTTGCATGATGTTAAACAGTCCCACCTGAATCTTTCCGGCTAGGTCGGGTAGCTCATTGATCGCGAAAATTCCGCGATTCGCACGTGGCAGCAACCCGTAGTGAATCGTCAACTCGTCAGACAGATTCCGCCCGCCTCGCGCAGCCTTGATGGGATCCACATCGCCAATCATGTCCGCAATCGTTACATCAGGCGTGGCAAGTTTTTCCACATAGCGATGGTCTCGTGAAAGCCACGCAATCGCTGTCGAATCGCCTTCACTCGCAATGCGTTCCCGGCAAGCCCGGCAAATCGGACAATATGGGTTGTCATTGATTTCGCATCCGGCCACCACCGGCACCTGCGCGTCCATAAATCCCACGAGCCCCCGCAAAATCCGCGATTTGGCCTGTCCGCGCAGTCCCAACAGAATGAAATGATGCCGCGAAAGAATTGCATTGATGATCTGCGGAATTACGGTGTCGTCGTAGCCGTGCACGCCCGGAAACAGCGTCTCGCCCTTCTCCATCCTGCACAGAAGGTTCTCGCGCAACTCCTGCCGCAACGATCGATTGGCAAGGCGCTGCTCGGACCAGTTGCTGCTGCTGCGAAGCTCACCAAGAGTTTTCGGCTGCGAAGTCATGAGGGCCCCGATTCTCGCTTAGATATGCTTCTTCTTAACCAGACATGCTGTCCAGCTGATGAAGGTCGCGCAAAAATCATTATAGAGGAATGAACCTCCACCGCCACCTCATAAGATTGGAGTCAGTTTGGGCCGTGACCGTTGCCCGCCGCGCGTTTCCGGACCGATTGGCGCTCTTCGAGCTTGGGAAGGAATTCCTCGAGCCATTTCTCGAGGAAATCGCAGCGCTCATTCTCGCACCGCATCTGCAGCAGCGTCTGCTTTTGCTCCAGTTCAATCGGAAGCCGCGCGGCCATTCGATAGGCCAGCGAAAACTCGCGTTCTTCGGATGAGTCCACCCACGCCTGGCCGTACAGCAGGACATGGCACTCCTGCAGGAGTTGAACGATACGCGCTTTCTTTTGCGCGTCTTCACGCGCAAGCTCTTCCGAAAGGTATTCCACCACTCCTTCGTGGTAAGTTTCGTCCTGCAACAACTGAAGCAACCGAAATGGCGCACGCCCGCGAGTGAGAATATCCATCCGCCCATCCGGATACTGCTTCATCTTCTCGACGATTTCAGCCGTGCAGCCGATCGCCGCCACGTTCTGGCCGGTGGCATAAATCATTCCGAATTCGAGCTTCTGCACGATGCAGCGCCCAATCATCTTCTTGTATCGCGGCTCAAAAATATGCAGGGGAAGGGCAGCGCCAGGCAGCAGCACTACATCAAGCGGGAAAAGCGGGATCCGAGTAGGTCTCATAACGCCCCGAGGTCAACAACAGGATTAGCTTAACGCAGAAGTGTTAACGCTGCTTGCATTTCATCGCGGGCATGCATGTCTCCCGCGCGTTGAGCCACAACGACGCCCTCCGAAAGCATCTTGCGCGCTTCGTCCAAACGCCCCATTCGCGAAAGCAGCTGCCCATATTGAAAGTACCCGGCCACATAACTGGGATTCATCTCGAGGAGTTTTTGAAAATGAAGAGTAGCAGCCGAATCGTCACCGAGTTTCACGCATTCAAGCGCCAGCCCATAACGCGCAAACGCGTCCGCAGGTTTATCAGCCACAAACTGTTCGAGCGCTTCACGTCGCGACTTCTGTGCTTGGGTCATAATTGGAAAGACCGTATTATAACGGGCGCTGCGCCGTGAGCCAAGCGCCACGAATGGAAGCTCCAAATGAGATCTCGCGATGCCTAACCCATCGAAGAAGCGCCCCGCTGACAGGGAAGTGATCGACTCCAAGACCGGCTGGCCGGGAAAACCCGTAAGCGCGTCGTGTTCCGAAATCGTCGAAGCGGTGCTGCCCAACGACGCCAACCCGCTCGGCAAAATGCTGGGCGGCCGCGTGATGCACTTGATCGACATCGCCGGAGCGCTCGCGGCCACTCGCCATTCCAATAGCCACTGCGTCACTGCGTCGGTCGACTACATGGATTTCCGCTTTCCCATCGACGTCGGCGAATGGATCGTCCTGAAGTCCAGCGTCAATCGCGTCTTTCGCACCTCAATGGAAGTCGGCGTAAAAGTATTCGCGGAAAACGTTCTCACCGGCGAGCAAAAACACACCAGCAGCGCCTACGTCACCTTCGTGGCCATCGACCATAACCGCCAGCCCAAACCAGTCCCGCCTCTGATCCTCGAAACCGTCGGCGACCAGCGCAGATATGACGAGGCGGGCGAACGCCGCCGCATACGCCTGGCCCTGCGAAATAAAGAGCGTTCAAAGAGTTAGCCTTGGCATACCACTATTGCAGGTAGCGTTGAATCGCAAGCGCCGTCTGGTTCGCAGTCTCCACGCATTTCCCAAGCGACGGCCCCTCCAGATAATTTCCACAGAAAAACAGCCCAGGATTAACCCGCTCGCCGTCGCGAATCCCTTCCACCACGTGCCCATGTCCCAAATTATATTGCGGCAGCGCCTTCAAATATTTCCACACCGCCGACGCAACGGGCGACCCGCTGATCTGAAGAATCCGCGCATTCTCATCCTGCACAATCGCCAGAATCTCATCCTCTGAGCGCTCCACAATCTTCGGATCGGTCGCGCCCCCAATAAAACTCGTAATCGCCACCGATCCTGCCGGCGCCCGCCCCGCAAACAGCGACGAATTCCACACCGTCCCCAGCGTCCGCACTCTCTCGCTACGCGGCACCAGGTATCCAAATCCGTCGAGCTTCTCAGCAATCTGCCGCTCGTAATATCCACAGGCCACCACGGCCACCGGCGCATACGCCACTCCCGAAAGCATATGCGTCAACGGCGAAGAAACCTGCGCAGCAATGTGCGCCGCCGTGTAAGCCGGAGTCGCAACGACCACCGCCGCTGCCTCGAGCATTTCATTTCGCCCATCGCACTCGACACAAACCTGATAATTCGCCGAGCGCCCCACCGACGTAACTTTTGCCCCCACCCGCACGCCGTCTCCAAGCTTCCGAGCAATCGCGCCCGCAAGCGACCCGACGCCATCCGTGAACGAACAAAGCGGCGGCGGCCCGCTGCGCTTCTCCTTATCCGGCCGCGATTTCATCGCCCCACGCAGCACGCTCCCATACTCGCGCTCCCATTCCTCAAGGCTCGGAAACGCCGCTTTAAGACTAAGCTTCTCCGGATCGCCCGCATAAACGCCCGAGACAAACGGCGCCACGAGATACTCGAGAATTTCATGCCCGAACTTCCGCCGCACAAAATCCGCCACCGATTCCTCTTTCGTCGGCGGTTTCGTCCGCCTAAATGGCTCGGACACAATCTTTGCCCGCGATTTCAAACCCAGCAGAGAACTGGCCATCAGTCCCTGCGGCGTCATCGGAATTTTCTGTAGCCGGCCACGAAGATAAATAAACCGCGGCGCCCGAGGATCGGCCCGCTGCAGTTCGCCTGTGATTCCAACTTCGCGTATCAGTTCGAGGAGCGGTTCGCTACCCTGAAAACTTTGCGGCCCGGATTCGAAAAGAAAACCGTCCTTCCGCACGCTGCCCACAAGCCCGCCCACACACGCGGAAGCTTCCAGAAGTATTACAGGCAGGCCAAGTTGTTTCAGCCGATAAGCGCAGGCAAGCCCGGAAATCCCCGCGCCAATCACAATCACTTGCTTGCGCTCACCCATCGGCTTCCACTAAAGCGTCTTTGAAAACAGCGGCCGCTGATCCATCTGCTGTTCATGCAGATAGCGGTCAAAGGTCATGGCCACATTGCGAATGAAAATCCGTCCCAGCGGCGCCACGCGAATTTCATCGCCGCCAAGCGTCACCAGTCCTTCCTCCTGCAATTGCTCCAGCCGCCCAAGCTCCGCCGCAAAATATTCGTCGAACGCAATCGAAAACTCGCGCTCCACCTCGCGTTTCGGAATCACCGTGTGGCACAAAAGCCGCCCAATCACATCCCGCCGCAAGCGATCATCCTCCGACAAACGATACCCGCGCATCGTCGCGATGCCGCGCGAAGCCACGGCCGATTGATACGCCGGAACCTCTCGCCGATTCTGCGCGTAAGCCTCGCCGATCGAACTGATCGCGCTCACGCCCATCCCATAAAGATCCGCGCCCGCCTTCGTCGTGTAGCCCTGAAAGTTCCGGTGCAATGTGCGATTGCGCTGCGCCACCGAAAGTTCATCACCCGGTTTGGCAAAATGATCCATACCGATGTAGTGATACCCGGCGTTCAAAAAGCCTTCAAGCCCAGCTCGGAAAATCCGGAACTTCTCCATCCCTTCCGGCAAATGCGTTTCAAACGACCCCTGCTGCTTCTTCAGCCACGGCACGTGCGCATAGCTGAACATCGCAATGCGGTCAGGCTCCAGCGTAAGCGTTTTCTCGATCGTAGCCTTGAAACTGTCCTCAGTCTGATAAGGCAAGCCATAAATCAAATCCACGTTGATGCTTTCAAATCCAAGCTCGCGCGCCGTCAGGATCAAATCGCGCGTCATCTCATACGGCTGCACGCGATGTATCGTCTCCTGCACCTTGTGCTCAAAATCCTGCACGCCCATGCTCAGCCGGTTGAACCCAAGCTTGCGAAGCGTCTCAAAGTGCGCGCGGTTCGTCACCCGCGGATCCACTTCAATCCCAATTTCCGCGTCCGCCGCGAAATGAAACCGCTCCCGCGTATGCCCGAAAAGATCTTCCATCTGCGCCGGCGTTAAATAAGTCGGCGTCCCGCCGCCCCAGTGAAACTGAATCACCGGTCGCTTCTTCGAAACCTGCGCACTTACGTGGCTGATTTCGCGCTTCAAGGTCTCCAGGTAGGGAATCGCGACGCTCTTATCTTTCTGAATCGACACATTGCAAGCGCAAAAAAGGCAGAGGCTCTCGCAGAAGGGAATATGCATGTAGAGCGAAACAGGTGTGGCTCGTTCTTCCGCCCGAGCGCAATACTTCTCGAAATCCTCCGGCCCGAAATCATCTTTCCACACCGGCGCCGTCGGATAACTCGTATAGCGCGGCCCCGGCCGGTTATATTTCTCCAGCGCCGCGTCAGAAATCTGCCCAATCTCCAGCCGATCGGTCTGGTCGGAATTTGTCGCAGTCGACTTCACAGCATCCGCCCCTCTCGCTCGCCAACCCAAGTTGCTGTCATCCTGAGGAGGGCGCAGTTCAGCCCGACGAAGGATCTCAGCGTACCGCCCGCCTCGCACTCCGCTCTCAGCGCCGCTGAGCACATCTCAATCCGCCTCGCCACTATGAGCCCGCGCCGGAATCGGCGCCGTCTGTCCCGCTTCCACAAATGCCCGCGCATTCTGCACCGGTGTCGTTGGCAATATTCCGTGCCCCAGATTTAAAATATGCCCAACGCCGCCCGTCTTTTCCACTGCGTCCCGCGCAGCTTCGCGAATTGCTTTTTCATCTCTCAGCAAAATGTTTGGATCCACATTACCCTGCAACGCCACGCGGTCCCCAAGTGTGCGACGCGTCTCCGCAAGATCCGTCCGCCAATCAACGCTCAGCACATCCTCCCCCGCCTTCGATTGCAGATCAATCAAATGCGAACTCCCCTTGCCATAAAGAATTTTCGGCACGCCGGCCGCGCCTAGCAATTCGAATACCGACCGCGTGGCTGGCAATTCGAAAGCCTCATACTCGTCACGCGTCAATTCACCTGCCCACGTATCAAAAAGCTGCACCACAGCGGCCCCAGCCGCGATCTGCATTTTCAAATATCCCACCGTAGCTTTCGCGATCCGACCCAGCAAATCGCGAAGCAACTCCGGCTCCTCGCGCATGAATTGCTTGGCCCGTGAAATGTCCCCCCGAGTCTGCCCTTCAATCATGTAACACGCCAGCGTCCATGGCGCCGCCGCGAAACCAATCACCGGAACCTGCGATCCAACCTCGTCGCAAATCTCTCGAATCGCATCGCCAACAAATCGCGTCGCACCCTCAGGATCGAAATCGCGAAGCCGCGCCACCGCGCCACGATCGCGAAGTGGATTGGACAGCACCGGCCCTGAATCGGGCACGTCCAGCTGCATCCCCATCGCTTCCGCAACAATCAAAATATCGGAGAACACAATCACGGCATCCACGCCGATAATGCGGAATGGCTGCAGCGACACTTCTGCGGCGAGCTCCGGCGTCTTGCAGATTTCAAGAAAGGAATGCTTGGCGCGAACGGCCTGATATTCCGGCAGGTAGCGCCCAGCCTGACGCATGATCCAGACAGGCACGCGCTCCACCGGCTCGAACCGGCACGCGCGCAGAAATAGTTCTTTTCGGTTTTCGTTCAACCGGGTCATGCGTTCCTGTGGATCGAAACGATGATAGCAGAAGGGCTAAGAGGCCGCACGTTTCGGGTCAGATACGAGCTTGGCCTATGGTACGGGGCGCTCGCGCCCGAATCGGGGCTATAATTGCGGTTCATCTGGGTACACAGGCAGGAACAGAGCGGCGAGAGATGCGTCGCCATAAGCGCGAAATGACTCACTATTATCTCGGCTACGTCAGTCTGGCGCTCTACATCGCGAGCTTTCTCTGCTACGCGCGTTTTCTTTATGTGCCGGATTTGTGGCTGGGGCGCATGGCCACCTTTCTCCTTGCCGGCGGAATCGTGATGCACTATTTCGCGCTGCTCGAGCGTTCGCGATGGATTCACACCGTTCCCTACAATGATCTGTACGGCTCGATGTCGCTGTTTGCCTGGCTGCTCGGCATCACTTATCTGGGTCTCGAACTGTTTCACGGGCAGCGCTCGGTCGGTGCGTTCGTCACTCTCCTGCTGATTGTGTGGATTGTTTTGCTATCCGCGCTTGCGCCCAACGAAGCGCCGCCTCCACCGCCGGCGCGCGGGCCCCTCTTTGCCTTTCACGTAACGCTCGAAACTTGGGCTTACGCCGCCTTCGCTCTCTCGTTCGTCTTGAGCCTGATTTACCTCGGTCAAGATCGCGTGCTGCGTTCCCGCAAATTGGCCACTCCGTTCTGGCGCTTTCCCGCGCTCGACGTGCTCGATCGAATGGCGCGCAGCAGCGTCTACGTGGGCTTGGCGGCGCTGATCATGGGCGTGATCATGGGATTCGTTTGGGAACATCGGCTGAGCGGCGGTTATTCGTGGGGCGATCCCAAGGTGGTGATTACGCTTGCGATTCTGGCTGCTTACGTCGCATATCTCAGGTTGTCGAGAAGCACGGCTTGGCGGGGCGCTCGCGCAGCGAAATTGTGCGCGTTTAATTTCGCTGTCGTCCTTTTCAGCTATACGGTCGTGAATCTGTACATGACCAGGTTTCACCGCTTTTTCTAGACTGGAATGCCAACTCTCACCAATACGAAACGAACTGGCGCCGGGAAAATTGATGTTGCCCTCATCGGTTGCAGTCATCACACCGCGCCGGTTGAGATTCGCGAACGCGTCACGTTCAGTCCCGAGCAGGCCATCGCCGCTACCGAAGAATTGCGCAAGCGCGGCATTCTCGAAGAAGCTGTGGTGCTTTCCACTTGCAATCGCAGCGAGCTCTATGGCGTTCCCACCGAGCGGGGCACCTCTGTCGCGGAGGCGATGGAAATTTTCCTTACGTCGTTTCACGGCGTGCCGCGTGCGGATTTGAACGGCCGCCTCTACCGCTGGAACGGGCCGGACGCGGTGCGGCATCTTTTCCGTGTCGCATCGGGCCTCGACTCGATGCTGCTGGGCGAAGCTGAAATTCTCGGGCAGTTGCGCACCGCTTATACCCAGGCTCTCGATCACGGTTCCACCGGACCGGTACTGAATCGCATGTTTCAGGGTGCGATCGAAGTCGGCAAGCGCGTGCGCTCGGAGACGGAAGTCGGCGCTCGGCCTATGTCCGTCGCTCTTGCCGGTGTGAAACTCGCAGAGCGAGTCTTTGGCAACCTGAAAGGACATTCGGCGCTGATTCTGGGCGCGGGTTCAGTAGCCGAGCAGGTGGTCGAGAACCTGCGCAATCGCGGCATCGGCAGATTGCGAGTGGTGAACCGTTCGCTCGACCACGCGGAAGAGCTGGCGCGAAAGGTGGGCGGCGAAGCGATCGAATGGTCCTCGCTCGAGCGCGTCCTGGGGGTGCCGGACATTGTGATCGCTTCCGTCGGAGGCTCGGGTGCTGTTCTGACGAGAGCATTGCTCGAGCAGGCAATCTCCGCGCGTGAAGGGCGGCCAATGTTCGTGGTGGATTTGGGCGTGCCGCGCAATATCACTGACGACGCGGCGGGGCTTTACAACCTCTATCTTTACAACATTGACGACCTCGGCGAAATCGTCGAGCAGAATAAAAAGGCGCGCGAGGCGGAAGTTCCGCGAGCGGAAGCTATCGTCGCCGAGCACATTGCGAAATTCGAATCCTGGCGTGCGGCTCTCGAAGCCGGCTCCATCGTGGACGATTTGCGCGATAGTTTTCATAAACACCGCGAAATGCTCATCCGGGAAAAGTTGGCGGAGATGAACGACGTTTCGCCCGAGGAACGCGCGCGGATCGCGCATATTACCGAAGAGCTGATCGAACGCGTGCTCGAGCAGCCTGCGCAGAAGCTCCGGCGCAGCCGCGAGATGCGCGGGCATCTGGCGGGACTCGACGCGCTACGGCACCTCTTCGGCTTGGATGCGGCCAAGGGCGAGGACAAAGATTGAGGCCGCTGCGCATCGGCACACGCGGCAGCGCGCTGGCGCTCTGGCAGGCCAATCATCTTCGCGACGCGCTGGCCAAATCCTTCGGGATCGAAAGCGAGATCGTGGTCGTGAAGACGTCCGGCGACCGCTTTGCCGCCGCGCAGATCGAACAGATCGGCATTCGCGGCATCTTTACCAAGGAACTCGAAGACGCTCTCATTGACCACCGCGCCGATTTGGCCGTGCACAGCATGAAAGACGTTCCCACTGAGTTTTCCGAGGTTTGCAAGATCGCGATTGTGTTTCCTCGAGAAGATCCGCGCGACGCCCTCGTCTCGCAGCACCGTGAGGCGCTGAACAAGCTGCCGCAGGGGGCTCGTATCGGCACCAGCAGCCTCAGGCGAGCATCTCAGCTTCGTCAGTTTCGAAGCGATTTTGAAATCGTCGAAGTGCGAGGCAACGTGGATACGCGCCTTCGCAAAGTTGCGAGTGGCGAGGTCGCTGCCATGGTTCTCGCGAAAGCCGGACTCGATCGCTTGAACGCCTCCGATCGTATCGCCGAAATTCTTCCCCCGGAAATCATGCTGCCCGCCGTGGGACAGGGCGCGCTCGGCCTCGAATTTCTAGCATCGCGCGCACACGAATTCTCCTTTGTGAAGAAACTGGTTGATAGTCCGACTTCGCTCGCGGTTTCCGCGGAAAGAACGGTGCTGGCGAATTTGCAGGGCGGCTGCCGGTTGCCTCTGGGCGCCTGGGGACGATTCGAAGGTGGTGATCTGGTCCTCGACGCGTGCGTCCTGTCGGCTGATGGCGCGGAAAGCCTTCGCCGAAAAGGGTCGGCTGCCTGCAGTTCGGAAAAAGACGCCGAGGCGCTCGGTCGCGAAGTCGCGACGAAATTGCTCGATGCCGGAGCGGGCCGGATTTTGCAGCTCGCGGGAAGATCCGTTGCACAGAGCTAGCCAGCCCCTGGCAGAGAAGCGCATTGTGGTGACGCGAGCACCCGAGCAAGCCGGTGAATTGATTCGCGAACTGGAGACGCTGGGCGCTGAAGTTCTCATTTTGCCGACCGTGAGTTTCGCACCGCCTTCGGATTGGCAACCGGTGGATTCCGCGCTGCGAGTAATGGACGAATTTGACTGGATTCTCCTGACGAGCCAGAATGCAGTTCGATTTCTTGCAGAGCGTTTGCGCGAATTAAAGCTCGACCCGAAGGTTGTGGTTACTGAGAAGCCTTCGATCGCCGCGGTTGGCGCAGCCACCGCGCAAGTTGCTGCCGAAGCCGGCTTTCGGGTGGATTACACGGCACAAGAGCGCAGTGGCGAGGGGCTGGCGCGTGAGTTACAGGCTTCGCTGCGGAACAAAAGGGTGCTACTGCCGCGCAGCGATCGAGCCGACGAGCGTTTGCCGAATCTGCTGCGGGAAACCGGAGCGCAGGTGACTGATGTGGTCGCGTACCGAACGGCAGTGCCCGAGTCGCTGGACGCAGGGATCGTGGATCAGGTGCAGCGAGGCGCAGTGGACGCGATTGTGTTTGCCAGCCCGTCGGCGTATCACAATCTGAGCGATGTAATAGGCGCGAAGAACCTAGCCGATCTTTCGTCGCGAGTGGGCTTCGCGGTGATTGGGCCAACGACGGCACGCGCATTGCGTGAAGCTGCCGCGCGAGTGGCGATCGAGGCAAATGAATCTTCCGCAGCAGGGTTGGCTGATGCAATTGCGAAGCATTATCAGCGGCAAGTCTTAGCGAAGGGATCGAAGACGTGAGGGACGCATGACATTTCCGACTCACAGACCCAGACGATTGCGGCGCAGCGAGGCGTTGCGCGGATTCGTCCGCGAGACGCGGCTTTCGACGAGCGGGCTCGTGTATCCGATGTTCGCCTGCCCCGGGACGAAGCTGCGAACGGAAGTAAGCTCGATGCCGGGGATTTTCCAGCAGTCGGTAGACCAAATTGTGGAGGAGTGCCGCGAAGTGGCGGACCTCGGAATTCCGGCGGTGATCTTGTTTGGCCTGCCGGACAAAAAGGACGAAGTTGGCTCCGAGGCTTCGGATCCCAATGGCGCCGTGCAGCGCGCAATCGAAGCCATTCGCAAAGCCAAACTCGATCTGCTCGTCATCACCGATGTTTGCCTGTGCGAATACACCAGCCATGGGCATTGCGGCGTGATCGAAAAGGGCGACGTCGCCAACGATCCGAGCGTCGAGCGCCTCGCTGCCGCCGCGCTTTCGCATGCCCGCGCTGGTGCCCATATTGTTGCCCCATCGGATATGATGGACGGCCGCGTGGGCACAATACGGCAGAAACTTGATGCGAATGGATTTGAGGATGTGGCGATTCTGTCGTATGCGGCTAAGTACTGCTCGGGATTTTACGGGCCGTTTCGCGAGGCGGCGCAGTCGGCGCCGCAGTTTGGGGACCGGCGGAGCTACCAGATGGATCCTGCGAATGCGCGGGAAGCGTTGCGCGAGGTGGCGCTCGATCTGGAAGAGGGCGCGGACATGATTATGGTGAAGCCGGCGCTGCCTTATCTCGATATTATTCAGCGGGTTCGGGAGCGGTTTGATGTGCCGGTGGCGGCTTACAACGTTAGCGGCGAGTATGCGATGGTGAAGGCGGCCGCGCGCAATGGCTGGATTGACGAGCAGCGGGTGGTGCTTGAGATCATGACGAGTATTCAGCGGGCGGGGGCAGAGATTGTGCTGACATATCACGCCAAGGATGTGGCGCGGTGGTTGAAACATTGCTGAGGCGGGCGTGATCGGGGTCGGAGCTGAACCGCTCGCATTGTGCTTTTTGCGGCAACCCAGTTGCTGCAGTTACTACAGGTTTTTCTTCGCCTTATCTTCACCCGGGGTTATTTTAGCGGATTAATTATGGCGACTCGACCAACACACGCTTCCAAACGAGGAACTGAAGCGAATGCTCGTCCCAAATCGACGGAAATATTCGAGCGGGGGAAGAAAATTCTTGTTGGCGGGGTGGATAGCCCGGTGCGGGCGTTTCGGGCAGTGGGCGGGACGCCGCTGGTAATCGAGCGGGCGGAGGGGGCGCGGCTCTACGATGTGGATGGACGCGAATATATCGACTATGTGTGTTCGTGGGGGGCGCTGATTTTGGGGCATGCGCATCCGGACGTGGTGCGCGCTGTGGCGGAGCAGGCGAAGCTGGGAACTAGCTATGGGATGACGTCGCCGCTCGAGATTGAGCTCGCGGAGCAGATTGCGAAGGCGCTGCCGTCGATTGAGAGGATGCGGTTCGTCAGCTCGGGGACGGAAGCGACGATGAGCGCGGTGCGGTTGGCGCGCGGATTTACGAAGCGGGATTTGATTTTGAAATTCGAGGGTGGGTATCACGGGCATTCGGACAGTTTTCTGGTGGAGGCTGGGTCGGGGCTGGCGACTTTGGGAATTTCGTCGAGCCCGGGAGTGCCGGAGGCGCTGGCGAAGCTGACGTTGAATGCGCCATATAACGATGCGGAGGCGGTGGAGAAGATTTTCAAGCAGCACGCCGGGAAAATTGCCGCGGTGATTGTGGAGCCGGTGGCAGCGAACATGGGAGTGGTGGCGCCGGTGCGCGGATTTCTGGAGCGGTTGCGCGAATTGACGAAACGCGATGGAGCGCTGTTGATTCTGGATGAGGTGATTACGGGATTTCGAAGCGCGCATGGCGGAGCGCAGAAGCTTTTTGGTATTAAGCCGGATTTGACGACGATGGGGAAAATTATCGGCGGCGGATTGCCTGTGGCGGCGTACGGCGGGCGCACGGAGATTATGGAGATGGTGGCGCCGCTTGGGCCGGTTTATCAGGCAGGGACGCTGTCGGGGAATCCGTTGGCGATGCGGGCTGGGCTGGCGACTTTGCCGAAGCTTGCGACGGCTGGATTTTATGAGGATTTGAATCGGAAGGCGGGGCGGTTGGCGGAGGGTTTGCGGGGGGCGTTGAAGGAAAGCGGCGTGGCGGGGAGCGTGAATGCGGTGGGATCGTTGATGACAATGTTTTTTACTGGTGATGCGGTGACGGATTATTCGGGCGCGAAGAGATCGGATACGAAGATGTATGCGGCGTTTTTTGGGGAGATGCTATCGCGTGGGGTGTTCATTGCGCCGTCGCAGTTTGAGGCGTTGTTTGTTTCGGCGGCGCATAGCGATGCGGATATTGAGCGGACGATTGAGGCGGCCGGGGAGAGTTTGAGGGCGCTTGGGCGGGGGTGAGTGACGTGGTCGCGGCGACGTCAAAAGAGCCGGCCCCGCGAAATTCGAGCGGGACGCGAGCTGCGCGCGGGACGCCCTTCGATGCTCAGGGTAAACCGGCGTTACGGAACGGACGCGGCGGCGGTTGAGGAATGCGGGGCTGCTGTTCGCCAGTAGCGCTGCGATAGTTTGAAGATTATTTGTCGTTGCGGACTACCTGGCCTCCTTTCATTACGAATTTTACCTGCTCTAGCAGCTTGATGTCGGATAGCGGGTCGCCGTTTACGGCGATTATGTCTGCAAACTTGCCTGGTTCGATTGAGCCGATCTGGTCGCCCCAGCCCATCAGGTCGGCGGCGTTGATTGTGGCGGAGTGAATGGCGTCGAGCGGGGACATACCGTAGCGGGTCATCCATTCGAATTCGATGGCTTGGGTGCCGTGGGGGAATGGGCCGGCGTCGGTGCCGAAAGCAATCTTCACGCCTGCGGCTAGCGCTTTTTTGAAACTCACTTCGTGGATGGTTAGGCGGCTGGTTTTCCCTCCGGACATAGCGAGATCGGCTTTTTCGAGGGCTCCCGAATACACATAAAGCGTGGGAACGAGATAGATTCCCTTTTTCACCATTTTGGCGATGGCGTCGTCGTCGAGTTGGATTCCGTGCTCGATGGATGCGACGCCTGCATCGATGCAGTAGTGCAGGCCGGGACCGTCGTAGGCGTGGCAGGCGACTTTGATGCCTTTGAGGCGAGCTTCGTCGACGATGGCGTCAGTTTCTTCGAGGCTGAAATCGGCGATGCTGACGATTTTGCCGTCGGGCGTGAAGCTGTAGCGATCAGTGCCGTAGATTTTGATGAGGTCGGCGCCGTAGTTGAATTGTTCGCGGACGGCTTTGCGAGCTTCATAGGGGCCATCGATGGTCTGCACGCCGATGGGAACGGTTACTTCCGGCGAGTAGCCTTCGAGGCCGTAGCCGCCGGTGGTGGAGATGCCGCGCGTGGCGACTTTCAAGCGCGGGCCGGGAATCAGGCCCTGATTGATGGCGTTGCGAACGTCAACGTCACTGTACATGGCGCCTTCGGTTTCGACGTCACGCATGGCGGTGAAGCCGGCTTCGAGATCTTTTTTCACGTTGAGAGTGGCGAGGATGGTGCGGTATTGCCAGGATTGCTTGAGGAGAATGTCGTCGTAGTGCGAGTCGTCGGTATCGGCGAGCATGATGTGGGTGTGGCAATCGATGAGGCCGGGGAGGACGGTGGACTGGGTGAGGTCGATGACGTTGACGCCGGCGGGGATTTGGACCTGGCCGGCGGGAGCGATACTGGCGATTTTGTCGCCGTGGATGACGATGATTTGATTGCTGAGCATTTTTCCTGAGCGGACGTCGAGGAGATGGCCGGCGCGGATGTAGGCGTCGGGCGGATCGGCGGCCATGGTGGCGGCGGGCGCGATTAACGCGGCGATGATTGCGGATGTCAGTGCGAGTAGAATTTTTGCGAAGCGGTGCATGGTTCCTCCCGGATGGCGGCGAGATTCTAACGCCAAAATCCGCGGGCGGGCGAACTTGTTTCATTAAAGCTAAGCCACGCTCCCCCGAGAAGGCGCAACTTCGAGTGAAACGATTTGGGCGCTACTGCGTCTGAAATTGGCAATGCATGGTGTGTGGCTCCGCGGTGGCATGGGTTACAATCGGCGGTTTGCTGAGCATGCGGCCACACACTATGACCTCTGCTGCTGACGGAAGGGAGCTTCCTGAATGATTTCTACGGTGAATAATGCGCGAGTGATGCGGTACGCAGGGCTTTTGCTGGCGCTGGCCGTTTTTTTGGCGGGCTTTGGGGTGAGTGGCGCTGCCTTGTGGCCGCAGGACGGCAAGTCAAAATCAGGCGCGAAGCAGCAAGCTGATGAAAAGAAAGATGACAAGAAGGATGACAAGAAAGAAGAGACGCTGCCGCTAAAGATGACGCGCAAGGTGAGTTTCACGACGGACGAGGGCACCTGGATGTCGATTGATATATCGCCCGATGGGAAGCAGATCGTTTTCGATCTGCTTGGCGATCTTTATGTGATTCCTTCGACTGGTGGCGACGCGAAGCGCTTGACGAGCGGGCCCGCGTGGGATTGCCAGCCGCGATTTTCACCGAATGGGAAGCAGATTGCGTTTATCAGTGACCGCAACGGCAGTGACAATCTCTGGCTGATCAATGTGGATGGCTCGCAGACTGAGGGCAAGGACGCGAAAAAGGTGAGCGAAGAGACGGACGATCAGCTGGGGTCGCCAGCGTGGTCGCCGGATGGAAATTATATTGTGGTGCGGAAGTACGGGCAGTATCCGGGGCCGACGGATTATCTGCGTTATACGAGCCTTTGGATGTTTCACAAGGATGGCGGCAAAGGCGTGGAGGTGGTGAAGGGCGGCAAAGGGGAGACGCAGATCAGTTCGGGGGCGGTTTTTTCGGCTGACGGCAAACTTGTCTACTTTTCGAGCCATGCGGGAAGATTTCAGTACAACGTGGACATCGGGAAATTTCAGGTGATGAGTTTCAATCGCGATACGGGAGAGATTGAGAGGTTGACGGCGGAGTATGGAGGCGGATTGCGGCCGATCGTCTCGCCGGACGGGAAATGGCTGGTGTATGCGTCGCGTCAAGATGCGAAGACGGGTTTGCGCATTCGCGATCTGGCGACGCGCGAGGAGCATTGGCTGGCGCTTCCGATACAGCGCGATGATCAGGAGGGCTTCGCGGTAAACGATTTGTTGCCGGGGTACGCATTCACTCCGGACTCGAAAGCGGTGATTTTCACGCGCGACGGGCACATCCAACGAGTGGACTTGGCGACGCGGCAGGTGGCGACGATTCCGTTCAGTGCGAAGGTAGATCTGGATCTGGCGCCGCGCGTACATGTGGATTACGCAGTGGACGATGGACCTCTGACGGTGCACCAGATGCGCTGGACGAATCAAGCGCCCGACGGGAAACAGATAACGTTCAGCGCGGTAGGGAAAATTTGGGTGATGGATTTAGCGGATGGCAAGCCGCGACGGCTGACGAAGGGCGAAGGGCGCGAATATGAGCCGACATTTTCGCCGGACGGGAAGTGGATTGCGTATGTGACGTGGTCAGATTCGGATGGCGGTGAGCTTTGGAAAATTCCTGCGGCTGGTGGCGGCGCAACGAAAATCAGCGCCGTGGCTGGATATTATTCGGCGCCGCAATGGTCGCCGGATGGAAGCAAATTGCTGTTTGTAATGGGTTCGCGGCACGGATGGCTTGCGGAGGACGGCGGGGGCAAGGAAAGTGAAGTGCGCGAAATCCGTTGGGTCGCAGCGGATGGCGGTGAGAGCCATAAGGTGGTGACTCTGCCGGAGGGCTATCAGCAGCCCACGTTCAATAGCGATGGCTCGCGCATGTATTACATGGAGAACGTGCCGGCTGGGCCGGTGGAAACGCCGACGCCACCTGCACGCTTTCTGAAATCGATCCGGCTCGATGGCGTGGATAAAAAAACGCACATTCACGTGGATGGGACGTTTGTGCTGATCGTTCCTTCGCCTGACGGCGAATGGCTAGCGATTCAGAATCGCTACGATGCATATCTCGCAGCGTTTCCAAAGGTGGGAGACGCGGCGGTGAACATCAACTTCAAGACGCCGGAAGTGCCGCTGCGGCGACTGACGAAGGAAGGAGCAAACTATCTCTACTGGGCGGACGGGGGGAAGACGCTGACGTGGAGTTTTGGGAATGATTTCTATCGCGTGAAGCGCGACGTGGTGTTGAGCGCGGCGAAACCTGAAAAAGACAAACCGGAAAACTGGAAACCCGAGACGTTTGCGATTTCGTTGCAGGTGCCGCGCGATACGCCGCAAGGCCAGCTCTTTTTGCGTGGCGCGCGAATCGTGACGATGAAGGGCGAAGAAGTGATCGCCCAAGGCGATATTTTGATCGAGAACAACCGGATCAAGGCGGTTGGCGCGTCGGGAAGCATTGCAGCGCCCGCCGGCGCGAAGGTAATCGACGTAAGCGGCAAGACGATTGTGCCGGGACTTGTCGATATACATTCGCATCTGAAGACCGAGCGGCCGGAGATGATGAATGAAGAGTGGTCGTATGCGGAGAATCTCGCGTACGGAGTGACGACCACGCGCGATCCATCAATCGAGTCGAACACTGTGTTTGCGCAGGGCGAGCTTGTATCGGTGGGAGATTTGGCCGGGCCGCGAATTTATTCGACGGGCACTGCGATCACCACGACCGCGGGCGGAATCGCGAGCGCAGAGGATGCGGACAATCTGGTGAAGCGCTACAAGACGCATGGCGCGGATTCGTTGAAGGAATACATGCAGCCGCGAAGAATTCAGCGGCAGTGGCTGGTGATGGCGGCGGCGAAAGAAGGAGTGAATATTACGGCGGAAGGCGGCGGTGATCTGAAAACGGATTTGAGCATGGTGCTCGACGGGTATACCGGCGTAGAGCACAGTTTACCGGTGGTTCCGATCTACAAGGACGTGATTCAACTGGAGGCGCAAGCCGGGACGACGTATACGCCGACGCTGATCGTTTCGTATGGCGGCGAATTCGGACAATTTTATTGGCGGCAGCGAATGGACATTCACGCCGACCCGAAAGTGATGCGTTTCACGCCGCATGAGCAGGTGGATAGCGTGGCGCGGCGGCGCGTGCTGTTGTTTGACGAGGAGTACACGTTTCCGCTTATCGCGCAGGGGGCGGCAGGAATCGTTCGCGATGGCGGGCACGTGGCCTTGGGCTCGCATGGCGAGCAGCAGGGAATCGGGGCGCACTGGGAATTGTGGATGCTGCAGTCGGGCGGGATGACGCCTTGGCAGGCGCTGTGGTCCGCGACGATGAATGGTGCGGAGAGCATTGGGCTCGAAAAGCAGATCGGGTCGCTGGAGCCCGGGAAGTTAGCCGATTTGCTGGTGCTGAATTCGAATCCGCTGGACGACATTCGCAATTCGCGGGATCTGGAGTATGTGGTGAAGAATGGCGTGGTGTACTCGGCGGATACCTTGGATGAGGTGTGGCCGGTGGAGAAGAAGTTCCCGGAGTTTTTCTGGAAGAAGGATGACGCGGAGCTGACGGCTTTGCCGAAGTAGCCGTTGGCTTCAATTGGCGCAATCGATCCTGCCCGCGGACAAAGTCAATTCAACCCTGCCGGTCGACGTTATCATGGCCGCCTGCTGGCGGGCCGGCGCTACAAAGGCGTCTTCGTCGCTGTGATATTCTCGTTTTGACATGACTGATTTTCTTCCCACGACAATTACGCATCTTGAATGCTCGAAGTGCGGTGAGAAGTACTCGCACGAGAAGCTGCAGAATTTGTGCGGGTGCGGCGGGCCTTTGCTGGCGCGTTACGATCTGGCCAAGGCGGCGCGGACATTGACGCGAGAGGCGCTGAAATCACGGCCCGCGAACATGTGGCGGTATGCGGAGGTGCTGCCGGCGCGGGAGGCGGTGTCGTTGGGCGAGGGGATGACGCCGGTGATTCATGCGCGGCGGCTGGGAGCGCGGCTGGGGCTCGATGCGCTGTACGTCAAAGATGAGGGCCTGAATCCCACCGGGTCGTTTAAGGCGCGGGGGCTATCGGCGGCTGTGACGCGCGCGAAAGAGCTGGGGGCGACGACGCTTGCCATTCCTACGGCCGGTAACGCTGGCGGAGCTTTGGCGGGATATGCGGCGGCTGCGGGAATTCCGTGCGTGATCGTGATGCCTGCGGATACTCCGAGCGCGAACATGATGGAGTGCGAGGCGTTTGGCGCGGACGTGCGGAAGCTGGATGGGTTGATTTCGGATTGCGGCCGATACGTGGGCGAGCATAAGGAGAAGGAAGGATGGTTCGAAGTCTCGACGCTGAAGGAGCCTTATCGGATTGAAGGCAAGAAGACGATGGCGTATGAGTTGTGGGAGCAGTTTGGCGGAGTGCTGCCGGAGGTGATTATTTACCCGACGGGCGGCGGCGTGGGGTTGATCGGGATGTGCAAGGCGTTTGAAGAAATGGAAGCGATGGGTTGGATCGGGCGCGCGCGGCCGCGGATGGTGGTGGTGCAGGCTGCGGGGTGCGCGCCGATTGTCGAGGCGTATGTGCGCGGGGAAGCGAGCGCGCCGCCGTGGCAGAATGCGGCGACGATTGCGTCGGGATTGCGCGTGCCGAAGGCGCTGGGAGATTTTCTGGTGCTGGCGGGAGTACGGGCCACGCAGGGAACTGCGGTGACGGCGACGGATGACGAGATGCTGGCGGCGGGGAAGGAGCTTGCGTCGGCGGAGGGAATTTTTGCGGCGCCAGAGGGGGCTGCGACGGTGGTTGCGGCGCGGAAGCTGGCGGAAAAACGGTGGATTAAGGCGCATGAGCGCGTGGTGCTGTTTAATACTGGATGTGGATATAAATATAGCGAGGCTTGGCAGAAGGCGCTGCAAAGGCAGTGATGAGTGTCGAGTGACGAGTGACGAGTGATGAGTAGGCAGCGATGAGCGGCGAGCGACAGGCTATGAGTGAAACAACGGAACGGCTCTATTATCGCGATTCGTTTTTGCGCGAGTTTGATGCGCAGGTAATTTCGTGCGAGAAGGACGGCGAGCGCTGGAAGATCGTGCTCGATCGCACGGCGTTCTATCCCACGTCGGGAGGGCAGCCGTACGATACGGGGAAGATCGGCGATGTGTCGGTGGTCGAAGTGGCTGATGTGGAGCACAAGGTGGTGCATTACGCGTCGGCGGCGATTCCGGTGGGGCCTGTTCATGGAGTGATTGATTGGCCGCGACGTATCGAGCACATGCAGCAGCACACCGGGCAGCATCTGCTTTCGGCCGCGTTCATCGAGCTGTTTGGATTTCAGACGGTTTCGTTTCATCTGGGCAGAGAGATTTCGACGATCGATCTGGATACGCCCGCCGTGAAGTTGGAGCACCTTGAAAAGGCTGAGCGGCGCGTGAACGAAGTGATTTTCGAGGACAAGCCTGTGGTGGTTCGCTTCGGGACCGCAGAGGAGCTGGCCGAAGCGGGGATTCGGAAGAAAGTGGAGCGGGAAGGAATTTTGCGCGCGATTGAAGTGGAGGGCTTTGACCGGCAGCCGTGTGGGGGCACGCATCTTGAGCGCACCGGCCAGGCAGGGTTGCTGGTGATTCGCAAACTCGAGCGACGAAGGGATCAATGTCGCGTCGAGTTCGTATGCGGATTTCGCGCACTTACAGCGGCACGCGGCGATTTCTCGATACTGACTCAGGCTGCTTCACTATTGAGTTGCGGATTGGCGGAAGTGCCTGCTGTGCTTGGCAAGTTGATTGAGGAAAGGCGCACCCAGCACGGAGCGGTGAAGCGTCTTGAGGAGCGCCTGGCCGAACACCAAGCACGGGAGCTGTTGGCGTCGCACCCGCCGACGGGAGCGGGTGAGCTGCGAGTGATTGCCTTCGCGCTTGAGGAAGCCACGCCTGCGTATCTTGGGCTGCTTGCAGCTAAGCTCGCGGCGGAAGCGAACGTCGTTGCGCTGTTAGCGAGCCGCGCGAGCGGTCACGTGGCCTTCGCGCAAACGAAGGGAGTGCCGCACGACATGGGCGCGCTTCTCCGTGACACGCTGAAGCAATTCGGCGGCAAGGGCGGCGGAGCTAAGGATTTCGCGCAGGGCAGCGTAGCGGATGCGACGAAAACTGCGGATGCAGTTGCGCATGCCAGGAAAACGCTTGCGGCGTGACAATGAGGCCGGAATCGCGTTAGGTAGCCCTGCGCTCGTTTGCTAGAATTATTCGCACCGTGGGCGTGTAGCTCAGCTGGGAGAGCGCATCGTTCGCAACGATGAGGCCGGGGGTTCGATCCCCCCCACGTCCACCACGATTCTCGCGGCCGCGAGTTTCCGCTACAGCAAAAAAAAAGCAATTCAAAAGAGCCGGCCCCGCAAACACCACCGGGACGCGGCCAGCGCGCAAGATGCCCCGTGCCTCAGGGCAAGCCGGCGCTACAAGGGAACACGACGGCGGTCTTGCCGCTATCGGAGGCTTGGATTCTGCTAGTGCTCGATTTCAGTTTCTTTATCGCGAAGAGAGACTGGCTTTATCACCGCGGATGGGAAGTTACCCTCGCCGCCGTCGCGGTCGGTAAGATCGCCGAGTTGCAGGCGCAGGTTGCCGGAGTTCGTTGCATAGGATAAACCGGTTTCGACGTCGATCACCTGCGCGCGAATTAGCTTTTCGATTTCGCCGTCGAAGTATTGCATGCCCTCTGAATCGCCGTCGCGCATGGCATCCAGAAGCGACTTTCCTTCGGTCTCGCCTTTTTCGACGTAGTCGCGAGTGCGCATTGTGGATTTCAGAATTTCGAATGCGGCGATGCGGCCTTTGCCGTCGAGGCGCGGAAGAAGCCGCTGCGAGATGATGTAGCGAAACGTTTTCGCAAGGCGATTGCGGATGGCGCTTTGGTCGGCGAGAGGAAAGACGCCAATAATCCGCTCAATCGTTTTCGGGGCGTCCGTGGTGTGGAGAGTCGAAAAAACTACGTGCCCGGTCTCAGCGGCCTCGAGAGCAACTTCGATCGTCTCCCTGTCACGCATTTCGCCGACGAGAATCACTTTGGGGGCCTGACGCAATGAGGCACGGAGTGCGAGAGCAAAGCTCGGCGTATCACTGTGGAGTTCGCGCTGATGAATCGTGGCGCGCTTGTGGGGATGCAGGAACTCAATCGGATCCTCAATCGTGATGATGTGATGGGCTTGCTCTTCATTGATCTTGTTGAGAATCGCCGCGAGCGTGGAAGATTTACCGCTCCCGGTGGGTCCGGTGACGAGGACGATTCCACTGCGCAAGGTCGTCGTCTCACCGATCTGCTCAGGCAGGCCGAGTGATTTGAAATCGGGAATCGAGCTGGGGATGATGCGCATCACGATGGCGCAAGTGCCGCGCTGGGTGAAAACGTTGACGCGAAAGCGAGACACCTTCGGAAGGCTGTAAGAAATGTCGCAAGAGCCTTGTTCTTTGAGCTTTTGCAAGGCGATCGAATTGCGGCCGATCAAGTCGGCAGCGATGCGCGCCGTATCTTCCGGCGTGAGCACACCTACGCCTGGAACTTTCAGCTGGATCAGGCCGCCGTGCATGTCCACCTGCGGCGCTCGCCCGGGCGAAAAGATCAAATCGCTGGCGTCTTTGGCAGCTGCAATCATCGACGCGATCAGCGCAGGGGTACGAACGATTTGGACGGGTTTGGCCCCTGAGGGCGCGGCTCCCGGCAAAGGCAACGGTTGAACCGCAGGGAATGGCGAAGGGTCCGGGGAAGATTTAGGATCCGGCTTCGTCGAGAGAACGTCCGGAGTCAGTGTAGGTGAATCCATTTCAAATTCTCCGCCGGTTCCCAAGATGACGCACCGGCAACGCGAGTAACAGTATGAACCGAGCCGATTCACGGTGGAGGAGAACGCTAACCCGATGTCATCAAATGATTAGCACGCTTGACGATTGGGCTCGAGCATGGTGCAGGACTTGGGTTTGACTATTTGGTTTTGTCGACGACGACCGCGCCACCCTTCATGACCCAGCGGACGTTGCCGATTGTGACGTTCACGTCTGCCAGCGGGTCTCCTTCGACGGCGACCACATCGGCGAAGTAGCCGGGTGCCAGAGCGCCGAGTTCCTTTTCTTTGCCGAGTAGCGCCGCGGCGTTAGTGGTTGCCGTTGCGAGGGCTTGCTCGGGCGTCATGCCGAGTTTCACAAACCAACCAAGTTCGCGGGTATTTTGGCCGCACATGGTGAAGAGCGCATCCGAACCCATCGCGAACTTCACACCTGCTTTAAAGGCCTTTTGGGCGGTGGCGAAGTTGCGGCGGATGTAGTCGTTCAAACCATCAGCGATGGCGGGAGTCCAGCCGAAAGCGACGTAGTTGTCGACGTAATAGCGATTGTGATCGATCGTCGGCACGTAGAAGGTGCCGCGCTTCGCCATTTCCGCAATCGTTGCGTCGTCCATGTCGGTGGCGTGCTCCACGGAATCGGCTCCCGCGCGCACAGCGTCCTTCGCGCCGTCTGGGCCGTAGCTGTGCACAGCGAGACGCTTGCCATACTTATGCGCGAGATCGGCGGCGGCTTTCATTTCATCGAACGTGTAGGTCTGGAAGCCGGTGACGTCTTTATCGGTTCCCGTTGAGCCGTACATCTTGATTACATCCACTCCAGCTGCCACTTCCTCGCGAATCACGCGCATCACGTCGCCGAGATTGTCCGCCCGGCCGCCGGGCGGCACAGTGTAGCCGGGACGCGGCGGCGCATCCGCGACGTAGAGTCCATATCCTGCGACGAACATCCTGGGGCCGACCATGGCGCCGCGATTGATCAGGTCGCGCATCGCAATGTCATCCCAGTCATTCGCGCCGAGATCACGGACCGTAGTTACGCCGACTTCGAGGGTATGGCGCGCGTTTTCCTGCGCGAGGAAAACGGCGACAGCGGGCAGGCGAGAGCCACTCTGCTGGTCGAATGGATGGACATTCGAGGTTTGGTCCCAGTAATAAGTGATGTGCGTATGCACGTCGATTAAGCCCGGGATCGCCGTGTACCGCCGCAAGTCGATCACTTCTGCGCCGGCCGGAATTTTCGAAGGGTCTGTGGTGATATCGGCAATGCGTTCACCGCGGACGATTACGATAGCGTCGGTCCAGACTTTGCCCTTTCCGTCGACGAGCTTGCCGAAGCGCAGCGCCTTTGCGGGAGGATCGGCAGCATGGCTGCTCGCGACGCTGGAGAGCGTGAAAATTGCCAGACACAAGCACGTAAGGATTCGGCGCATAGTCAAATCACCTCGAAAGAAGTTTCGAAAATCTAGCATCAAGCGGAGAAGGGGACTACTAATTTCAAGGGGCAAGCATATTGGAGATGGAAGCGATGTCGCGGTCGGCGGGGTCTGCTTCGGCCGGATGGCCGTTCGTCACGGCAGGAAAGTCGACCAGGAAAGTGGCGCCTCCCTCGGTGCGGTTGAAGCACTCGATGTGGCCGCCGTGCTCCTGGACAATTCCGTAGCAGATGCTGAGACCGAGACCGGTGCCTTTGCCCACCGGCTTGGTAGTGAAGAAAGGATCGAACACCTGTTTGGGCGATTTGATTCCCGGGCCGGAATCAGAAAACTCGATGAAGACTCGTTCCGAGTTGTGGTCGGTGCGAATCACAAGTTTGCCTCCGCCCACTTCTTCGATGGCGTCCACGGCATTACTCATCAGGTTGAAGAAAACTTGCAGAATCTGATTGGCATCTCCGCGCACTGCCGGCAATTTCGGATCGGGTACCGTTTCGATGCTCACCTTCTTTCCTCGCAGGTCGAGATTGCTCAGATGGAGGGCGTTGTCGACCACCTGATTGATGTCGAGGTCGATTTTTTCTGTAGGAACCCGGCGCGCGAAGCTCAGCAAGCTTGTGACGAGCGATTTGATCCTGCGTGCCAGCATACGGATTTTCTCGGCCACCTGGCGCTGACGGTCGCCTAAGGCCGGGTCGTCGGCAAGCAGGTCGGAGTATCCGAGGATGCCGGTGAGAGGATTATTAATCTCATGCGCCGCTCCGGCTGCCAACTGGCCAATCGAGACGAGCTTTTCCGTTTGAATCATCTGCGCCTGAATGTGTTTGAGGTTTTCGAGCGAATGGTGCGAAGCTTCGAGCAGCCGTGTGCGGTCGCGGTCGACGAGTCGCTGGCGTACGAATGCGAGCGCGGTAACGATGAGCAGGGTGACTTGCGTCACGCCAATGCGAAACGTTCGTACGCTTTCACGATTCGGGCTGTAGCGCAGGCTCCACAGCGCCATAATCGGGATGGATATCACGGCCGTCATCGCTACGCGGGCGGGCCATCGGCTTGTTTCCTCTTCGTGGCGCGGCACCGGGTCCGGCACCGGCTTGCGTTGATAGGCGACGATTCCGGCGGTTCCAAACCATACAAATGAGGCCAAGACCGGCAGATCGAACGGGCTGCCGGTGTAGTAGTCCTTACGGTCGATCGCCCAGTTGGCGAGATACGAGCCCGCCGCGTACAAAAGCGAGGCGCTGAACAAATGCGCGTACACTTCGCGCCAGACGCCTTTGGACCGGCCGATCAGGACCGCGAACCCGATTGCCAGCAATCCGTTCTCGACGGCGGCGAGATAGTCGTAGCTGACGCCATAAGCCATCACGTCTGGTGAGACGTATTGCCAGGGAATCACAACGAACAAATAGAGATAAACCCACCAAACCAGAAGCAAAGAAAAGTCGAGATAGCCGATGTGGAAGTCTGGGTCTTCGCGGCGGTCGTGCGGCTTCAGGGCGAGGGCCCACATCATCGGGACGGGATGGAGGAACAGGATCACGTCACCTATGAACGGGTTCGGAGCTTCCTGGCGGCGAATCACTTCGAAGTAGGTCCACATGAGCTGGCCCAGCAACCAGGTGGCGCAACCGGCTCCGAGAAGCACCCAGAACGCGCGGGTTCGGCGCTGCTGCGAAGCTGCGTTCATGAAAAGGCAGGCGCACGCGAAGCCGGCGGCTAGCGCCTGAGCGATGTCGCCGTAGGCCGTTAGAGCAGCGCTCTTGGGCAGAGTGACGGAAACCAGCCCGTAAAGCCCTACGAATCCCACCCAGGCAGCGAGGAGCACCCACTGAGCCATCGCCAACTTGCCGATGGCGCGCTCCAGGGAGACGAGGAGGTGCTCGAGCCGTTTCGTGGCGGGCGCGATTTGCATGGGCCTAGTACTGACAAGCTTACTTTCATCGGGTTTCCGGAGAGAAAAGAGTTGGGGCCAAGTTCCGTGGGTTGCAATAGTTAGGTTTTGGTAGCAGATCGACCGACGACTCAGATAGGGCTGGTTTTCGACGTGAGAGGAGGTCTTGTCTCGCGGATACGAGCCTCAGGCTACGGCTTGGAGTGAGGGTGATTCCCGCACGCCTAGGGATGAGTTGGCTGGCCGGCTCCGCGCTCAGCCACAATCTTGCGCGCGTTTTGATAAAGCGCACGCGCTTGCGGGATCAGCTCTTCCGCTTTCTGTAGCTGCGGGTCTTCCTGAAGCTCGACTTTGTAGCCGTCATTCAAGCCGAACACGGTGGTAAATACCTCGCGCTTGATCTTCCACTTTATCCAAGCCAGATTGTCGTGAATATCGGGCTCGGTGAACTTGATGTGCTGCTGGTCGAGATATTTGCGGAACTGATTGATAACGGCGTCGTCGGCGACGAAGTCCTTGGAGATCTCAGGCTTCTCGCCCAGGTAGTGCCGCACGAAATCGCCTACGCCCTGCGGGAAGGGATAAAATACGCCGCGGCGGAGGAGAGTCTGCTCGAAATCGTTGAGTTTCGGCGCCGGTACCGCGTCGTCGGGAGTGATTCCGCCCTGGCCGAACACCTGGCGGCCGCTATCGGTTAGCTTCACTTCGGGGGCGCGGGGCGGCTTGGGGTTGTAGTGATAGTCGTAAAGCGAAATGTTTTTGTAGTCGCGCTGGATCAGCCGGCCGCTGGGCGTGTAATAGCGCGCAGTGGTGAGGAGAAGCGCGGTGTCTTCGCTCAGCGGATACTGCGTCTGCACAAGGCCCTTGCCAAAGCTCGTCTCGCCCACAATCAAGCCACGATCGTGATCCTGAATCGAGCCCGCCACAATTTCAGAGGCTGAAGCGCTCTGCCCGTTGATCAGCACGATGAGCGGAACTTCAATGCCTTGATTACCGCGCAACGCGTAGTAGCGCTTCTCAGACGATGAGCGTCCGCGATGCGAAACCACGATTTCGTTCTTGTCGAGGAACATGTCTGACATGCCGACAGCTTGATTCAGCAGGCCGCCGCCATTATTACGCAGGTCGATGATCAGTCCATCGAGCTTGGAGACGTCCAACTGCTTCAGCGCCTCGGCCAGATCGTTATCGGTTGTCTCGTTGAAAGTAGAAACGCGCACGTAGCCGATGCCCGGTTTCACCATCGTGAAGTACTCGACGCCGGGGCGGGGAATTTCATCGCGGACAACGGTTACGTCAATGGGCTTGTCCCAACCTTCGCGGCCCAACGAGATATGGACGGTGGTGCCCTTGGCGCCTTTCAGCATGTCCGCCACTTCAGTCGTCGTCAGCCCGGTGCACGATTTGCCGTCTACTTTTTGGATGATATCGCCGGGGCGGATGCCGGCTTTGTAAGCGGGAGAGCCGACAAAGGGCGCGAGCACGATCGTCTGGTTATCGCGGCCCTGAACCGTCATGCCTACGCCGTAGTATTTGCCCTGCTGCTCCTCGCGGAAAAGCGCGTACTGGCGAGGATCAAAGAAATTCGAGTGCGGATCGAGTACGCGCAGCATTCCAGGGATGGCGCCGTCGTAAATGGCCTTGTCGACGTCGACGGGATCGGCATAATTTCGCTCCACGATCGAGAGGACTCGCGTGAAACTCTTCACCGAATCCTGCATGTCCGATGCGCCGGCAGCGGTGGCCCTGACGGTCGGCCCAAACCATCCGCCGAGCAAAGCTGAGATGGCCAATACAGCCGTTAAAAGTATGATTCCACGCCTGGAAGATTGCGACACGTCCATCGATCCTCGCTTTATGCCCCGAGCCGAAAGTATAGCATACCACCTGAGGGCCGTTTGACAGGCCTGTGGGCCTCTTCTATGATGCAAAAACGGCATCGCCGGGGCGAAAAATGTTGAGCATCCCACATCTGATTATCATCTTCGTCGTGGCGCTCGTCGTTTTTGGCCCGGAAAAGCTGCCTGAATTGGCGCGAAACCTCGGCAAAGTGATGGCGGAGTTCCGGCGCGCTACGGGGGATCTGCGGTCGACGTTCGAAGGTCACATGCGGGATCTCGAGCGGGAAGCCGACACCCGGCGAATTGGCGGCTCAAGTTCTGGTTCAGGCTCTGGCTCAGGTTCTGGTTCAGACACGAGCGGCGGCACAATAGCCGCTGTTCCGTCACCTACGGTAGATTCCGCACCTGGCACGGTTCCGACTCTGCCCCCGCAGTTGGGCGCACCTATCGAAGGCCAGCAAGCGGCACCCACGGAAGCCGAGCGAGTCGATCAGGAAGTACGATTCCAACCGCCGCAGATTGCACCGGTTCATTCGTCAGAAGAATCCGCCAACGCGAGCGAGCACCCTTCCGAGACACCCACCGATGGCGGCACCCGCCCTGCCTGACCCCAATCCGCCGCCGCGCCCCGAGGAAGAAGCCGGTGGCCGAATGTCGTTTTTCGAGCACCTGGTAGACCTCCGCAAGCGGCTCGTCAATTCGCTGCTGGGTATCGGCATCGGGATGGTGGCCGGCCTCGCGGTTTCTCCCTACTTCATCGATTACATCGTGAAGCCCATGCAGGCGGCTCTGCGCGCGCACCAGATGGACGACAAGCTTTATTACACCAGCCCGGCAGGTTACGTGGGACTGATTATTACACTCGGTCTGTATCTCGGCATTGTGCTCGCAATGCCGTGGGTACTTTTTCAGATATGGCAGTTCGTAGCGCCGGGACTTTACAAGCACGAACGCAGCGCCGTGGCCGGCTTCATCATCCCCTCGATGATTCTTTTTTTGGCGGGAATCGCGTTTGGCTACTTCATCGTTTTGCCAACGATGCTTGGTTTTCTGATCGGGATGGGGACCACCGGGCCGGTGAAGCCACTCATCAGCATCAACGAATATTTCGATCTGATTTTGATCGTGCTGGTCGGACTCGGCATCATATTCGAGTTGCCAGTGGTGATTTTCATTCTGTCGGTGTTCAACATCGTGACGCCGAAGTTTCTGATAAAGAATTTTCGTTATGCCATGCTGATCATTACAGTGCTTGCGGCCTTTGCGGCGCCCACGCCGGACGCAACCACGATGCTGATTTTTATGGCGGCGCTCGTGCTGCTATATGTGATTGGCATCATCGTGTCGTATTTTGTAGTTCGCAAGAAACGCGCGCGCGCCATAGCTGGCGGAGAGGGACCAACAGCGTGATTCAATTCGGGAAACCAGCATGGCTCGCCGCGGCAGCCTTCGCCACTCTGCTTACAGTGGCGTGCGGGCACGAAGTCGGCGGTTCCAATACACAGCAGAAGAGTAGCGAAGCGTCACAGGATGGCGCGAAACCGACCCTCAACATCAAGACACTCAATGCCGAGCCAGCTCCGCCTGCCACTGAAACTGGTGGATTCGACGGAAATAAAGCCTTCGATCACGTCGCGCAACTTGTTGCGATCGGTCCGCGCCCACCCGCCTCCGACGGCATTCGCCGAGCGCAACAATACATTAAGGCGCAGTTGCAAAGCTTTGGCTGCCAAGTAGACGAAGACGACTTCCACGCGCAAACACCTGTCGGCGATGTGGCAATGAAGAACATCATCGCGAAAGTGCCTGGCGAAGGATCAGGAATCATTCTGCTCATGACGCACTATGACACCTTGGGTTCCGTAAAGGATTTCGTGGGCGCGGAAGATAGCGGCTCTTCCACCGGACTCATGCTCGAGATGGCGCGCATCCTGTGCCCGAAGAAGCAGGCCAATGCCGTCTGGATCGCGTTCCTCGATGGCGAGGAAGCTTTCGTCAATTGGAATGAAAATGACGACCACACGTACGGCAGCCGCGAACTCGCTGCCCGGCTCGCTGTCTCCGGAGATCTAAAGCGCGTGAAAGCCGTAATCCTGGCCGATATGATCGGACAGAAAAATCTCGAAATTCATCGCGAATCGGATTCCACGAAGTGGCTCACGGACCTTGTGTGGAAGAAAGCGGCGAGTCTCGGATATGGAGATATTTTTACTTCGCGCGAGTCACAGGTAAGCGACGATCATCAGCCCTTCCTCTCCCGCGGTGTTCCGGCCGTGGACATCATCGACCTCGACGGCTACACAAACGCCGGGTATTGGCACACCACCCAGGACACGATGGATAAGGTCAGCCCGAAAAGCCTCGCGATTGTCGGCTACGTAATCCTTGAATCAGTGAACGAATTGCAGAAGAAGTTTCACTAAGGCGAAATGCGCCGCCGATTCTTTGTCGATCGCTTCGAGCGGGAGTCGGCATCGCTGCGCGATGAAGCCGCCGAGCATCTCGGTCGCGTCCTGCGCGCAGAGTCGGGACAGCTTTACGAGTTGAGCGACGGTGAGCGAGTCTGGCTCGCGCGCGTAGAACGGGTAGCAGTCTCAAAACGCGGACCAAGCCGAATCGATTTTGCGCTCGTCGAGCCGATCGAAGCCGCAGAGCCTTCCGTCCACATCGAGCTGTTGATCTCAATCGTGAAGTTCGACCGCTTCGAGTGGTGCCTCGAAAAAGCCACAGAACTAGGCGTCGACGAAATCGTACCTCTAGCCGCCGCGCGCACAGATAAGGCCCTCATCGCCGCAGCAGCGAAGCGTCACGAGCGCTGGGAGCGAATCATCCTGGAATCCGCGCAGCAAACGCGTCGCCTCCGCCCGCCAATCTTGCACGCCGCATTACCACCCGATAAAGCCTTCGCCCAATCGTCCGCAAGCCTCAAAGTTTTCCTCTCCGAACGCCGCGAAGCCAAATCCTTGCGAATTGTGATGGATCAGGATTCGCCTTCAGTGGCACAGGCACTCTTGCTTGCCCAGAGGGACGAAGGGCCTGTGCGCTTTTCGAACGCGGCAGAAGCCAAAACTTTCGCAAGGCCAACGATATCGCTAGCCGTAGGCCCAGAAGGCGGCTGGACCAACGACGAAATCGCATCGGCCTCCGCCACCGGATTCCTCGAAGCCTCCCTCGGCGAAAATATTCTGCGTACCGAAACCGCCGTGATCGCCTCACTCGCCGTGGTGCAGTTCGCACTGGCAACTCGCTAAATCCCCCAGGAACCCCAACGCCTTGGCGCGCATCTAAGAGCATGATATAAATAAAGTAGTTTCGAGATAGAAATGCTCGACATCTCCAATCCCGGCTCGCCCAACCCTGGCGAAAATTTGTCCGCCCCTCAATTGCGCCAGGATCTACGCAGCTGGACACGCGACCTGGCCGTCGCTCTCGGCCTCGCGCTGGTGATCATCGTTTTTCTCTATCAGCCGGTGAAAGTCGAAGGCACCAGCATGGCTCCGCTTTTGAGCGATCAGGAGCGGATCTTCATCAACAAATTTGTCTATCGCTTCGAGCCGATCGGGCGTGGCGACGTGATTGTTTTCTGGTATCCTCTCGACCGCTCGAAGTCGTTTATCAAGCGAGTAATCGGGCTTCCGGGCGAAACGATCGAGTTGCGCGGCGGACGTCTCTACGTTGACGGCAAGGCGCGGCCGGAGGTTTACATTCCCGCGAGCTATCTCGACGGATCGAGCTACGGCCCAGTGGCGATTCCGAAAGACGAATATTTTGTGATGGGCGATCACCGCGACAGTTCCAATGATTCGCGCGTTTTTGGACCCATCGGCCGGCGCGACATTTACGGCAAAGCGGTTTTCGCGTATTGGCCGGTGGACCATTTCGGTTCGCTCACCGGCACTTCGACAGTAAACGCGGCATCGAAATGAACACTTCAGGAGGACACACTGACGCAGGCCCTCGCAGGTCGCGCGATTCTCGCGCTCGAGGACGGACGAGTCTTTAACGGCCGTGCGGCAGGCGCTCGCACGCGCCGCGGCGGCGAAGTCGTTTTCAATACCAGCCTCACCGGTTACCAGGAAGTTTTCACCGATCCCAGCTATTCCGGCCAGATTGTCTGCCTCACGTATCCCCACATCGGAAATGTAGGCTCGAATCGCGATGACGACGAGTCTGCGAAGCCTTACATCGAAGGATTGGTCGTGCGCGAGTTCGCGGCGCTCTCTTCGAATTGGCGCTCCACTGAAACCGCGCAGAAATTTCTCGAACGCTACGGCGTCCCGGTTATATGGGACCTCGACACGCGCGCGCTTGTCCGGCATCTTCGCGACGTTGGAGCTTTGCGCGGAATCATCGCCACCGATGGAACTCCCGCGGAGAAATTAATCGAAGAGGCTCGCGCGTTGCCCACGATGGCGGGCCAGGAACTGGCGAGTCGCGTTACGTCGCCAAAGAAATACGAATGGTCGAAAGGCTCGATTGACCTCGCCGCGGGTCACTCGCTGGGCACGGCCGGCGCGGCTGCTGCGAATTCAGGAAATGCGTCCAGCGATCGCCGCCACCGCGTCGTAGCTTACGATTACGGTATCAAACAAAACATTCTGCGGCTTTTCGTTGACCATGGCTGCGATGTCACCGTGGTTCCTGCGAAAACTTCCGCAGACGACGTTCTCGCGATGAAGCCGGATGGGGTTTTCTTGTCCAATGGCCCGGGTGATCCCGAGCCGGTTTCCTATGCCATTGAAAACATCCGCAAGCTGCTGGGCCGCGTCCCAATTTTTGGTATCTGTCTCGGTCACCAGTTGTGCGGCCTCGCCCTCGGCGGCCGCACGTTTAAGCTGAAATTCGGGCATCACGGATCGAATCACCCGGTAAAAAACCTCCTCACGCAAAAAGTTGAAATCACCGCCCAGAATCACGGCTTCTGCGTCGACCCGGATTCACTCCCGTCGAGCGACGTTGAAATCACACACGTGAATTTGAACGACCACACCAATGAAGGTATGCGTCACCGCTCAATGCCGCTGTTCAGCGTGCAGTACCACCCGGAAGCCTCGCCGGGCCCCCACGACGCCCGCTACCTGTTCAACGACTTCATAGCTCTCATGAACGGTGCGGCTCGATGATGCTTGCGCCTAATAGTCTAGAGAATCGGCCGCACATTCGCGAGCTTATATCGCCGCGCACGAGCCATGACGCATCGCCGCGACGAGCCACGACTTTGCGCACCCTTGCTCCAACATGTCATTCCGAGCGGAGTCGCGCGCGCCTTAGCATTTTCCACCGCGCAGCGGTGGGCGCGCGACGTAGAGAGGAATCTGCAGTTCGGTTTTTGACTTGTAGTCTGGTCGCCTGACATGGAAAAAACCTACAACGTCTACATCATGGCTAGCCGATCTCTGAACTTCTACGTAGGCGTGACAAGCAATCTGATTCAACGTACAGCGCAGCACAAGTTCGGCGCAATTCCCGGATTCACAGGCAGATACAAGATTCATCGGCTCGTCTATGTCGAATCGTTTTCGGATGTGCAATACGCGATTCGAAGAGAGAAACAAATCAAAAGCTGGCGACGCGAAAAGAAGATTGCACTAATCAAGCAAACCAACCCGGCATGGGCCGACCTGGCGGAGGATTGGTTTCCAAAGGCGAACTGCAGATCCCTCGCTTCGCTCGGGATGACAAATCGGGTGGAGGCGGAATCAAAACCCCGCTCTTCCAAGTCCGTTGGAAGCGAACAGAAAAGCTAGATGCCGAAACGCACTGACATCAAGAAAATCCTCATCATCGGCTCGGGCCCGATCATCATAGGGCAAGCCTGCGAATTCGACTACTCCGGCACCCAAGCCTGCAAGGCCCTGCGCGCGGAAGGCTACGAAGTGGTGCTCGTCAATTCGAATCCGGCCACGGTAATGACAGACCCCGAAACCGCCGATCGCACCTACATCGAGCCGCTCGCGAAGGAATATCTCGAGGCCGTCATTGCTGCGGAGCGGCCCGATGCGTTACTGCCCACCGTCGGCGGCCAGACGGGCCTGAATCTCGCCGTCGAGCTTGCGGAAAGCGGCATCCTCGAAAAATACGGCGTGCAGCTGATCGGCGCATCCCTGCGTGCGATTAAAGTCGCCGAGGACAGGCTGCTTTTCAAGGACGTTTGCCGGCGAATAGGCCTGGAAGTGCCCGCGTCGGAGGTGGTGACAAACATCCACGAAGCCGTGCGGCTCGCGGACGCCATCGGCTATCCGCTTGTGATTCGCCCGTCGTTTACGCTCGGCGGCACGGGCGGCTCAATTGCCTACAATCGCGAGGAATTCGCGGACTTAATCGCCCGAGCTCTCGATGCGAGCCCCGTTCATCAAGCGCTCATCGAAGAATCCGTTCTCGGCTGGAAGGAATACGAACTCGAAGTGATGCGCGACGTTCGCGACAACTTCGTCGTGATCTGCTCGATCGAAAATCTCGATCCGATGGGCATTCATACGGGCGATTCAATTACCGTCGCACCGGCGCAGACGCTCACCGACAAGGAATACCAGCGTATGCGCGACGCAGCGGCCGCGATCATTCGCGAAGTGGGCGTCGAAACGGGCGGTTCGAATATTCAATTCGCCGTCGAGCCCGAAACCGGACGCATGACTGTGATCGAAATGAACCCGCGCGTCTCTCGCAGCTCCGCACTAGCCAGCAAAGCTACTGGCTTTCCGATTGCGAAAATTGCCGCCAAGCTCGCGCTGGGAATGACCCTCGACGAAATCCCCAACGACATTACGCGCAAAACGCCGAGCTCCTTCGAGCCAACAATTGATTACGTGGTGGTGAAAATTCCGAAATGGCAGTTCGAGAAATTCCCGGGGAGCGAAACCACACTCACCACGCAGATGAAATCCGTCGGCGAAGTGATGGCCATCGGTCGCACATTCCAAGAAGCGCTTTGCAAGGGTATTCGCTCGCTTGAGCCACACACGCCGTGGCGCGCGCCGGCCGAAGTCACCACCGCGCTCCTGCGCGAAAAACTGACAGTTCCGGGGCCTGACCGCATCCATTGGCTATTTGAAGCGCTCGAACGCGGCATGACGCGCGACGAAGTCTGCTCGCTTACGAAAATCGATCCCTGGTTCATTCGCCATATGGAAGAGATGGTTGCGCTCGACCGCCGCGTGGCCGCTACTTCTTTTCACGCCGCATCGCCTGAACTCCTCCTCGAAGCCAAACGCTCCGGCGCTAGCGACGAGGAGCTCGCAAAACTCTGGAAGACGACAGCCGCCGAAGTCCGTGCGCGCCGCAACGAGCTCAATGTGCGTCCGGTTTTCAAACGTGTCGACACCTGCGCCGCTGAGTTCGAATCCTTCACGCCGTACATGTACTCCACCTACGAGGAAGAGGACGAATCGAATCCGGTTGAACGCCCGAAAGTCGTAATCCTAGGCAGCGGTCCGAATCGTATCGGGCAGGGAATTGAGTTCGACTACTGCTGCTGCCACGCCGCTTTCGCCCTGAAAGAAGACGGCTACGAAACCATCATGGTGAATTGCAACCCGGAAACAGTCTCGACCGATTACGACACCTCCGACCGTCTCTACTTCGAGCCGCTCACTCTCGAAGACGTCCTCGCGATCCTGGATCGCGAAAAGCCGCAGGGCGTGATCGTCCAATTCGGCGGCCAGACGCCGCTGAATCTCGCGCTCGAGCTCAAGCGCAATGGTGCCCAAATTATCGGCACTGATCCCGAGTCGATCGACCTCGCCGAGGACCGTCGCCGCTTCGGCCGCCTACTCGACGAGATGAAAATTCCGCAGCCGCGCGCCGGCACAGCTCTTGCTCCGCAAGAAGCCGTGCGTGTTGCCTCCGAAATTGGCCTGCCCGTGGTCGTCCGCCCGAGCTATGTTCTCGGTGGCCGCGCGATGGTAATCGCCTACGACCTGAAAACCGTCGAAGATTACGTCGCGCAGGCTGCGCAAATTGGAAACGCATCCGATCCACGCCGTCCAATCCTGATCGATCAGTTTCTCGAGGACGCCACGGAAGTGGACGTCGACGCTCTCGCCGATGGCGAAGACGCCGTCATCGCCGGCATCATGGAGCACATCGAAGAAGCCGGGATCCACTCCGGTGATTCGTCCTGCGTGCTACCGGCCGTCACGCTCAAGCCTTCGGTGCTCGAACGCATCCGCGATTACACGTCGCGACTCGCGCGCGCGCTAAATGTGGTTGGCCTGATGAATGTGCAGTATGCCATCCAGCGCGACACGGTGTACGTCCTCGAAGTGAATCCGCGCGCCTCGCGCACAATTCCGTACGTCAGTAAAGCCACCGGCGTGCCGCTCGCAAAAGTGGCAGCGCGCTTGATGACGGGCCGGAAGTTGCGAGACATGAATTTGCCCTGCATTCAGACAAACGGAATCAAGGAACTCGCGGTGCGGGATTTCTACGCGGTGAAGTCACCGGTGTTCCCGTTCAACAAATTCCGCGGCGTCGACACTATTCTAGGCCCGGAAATGCGCTCCACCGGCGAAGTGATGGGCATCTCGTCAACCTTTGGTCTTGCCTTCGCGAAGGCACAACTCGCCGCCGGCCAGCGCCTCCCGCAAGAAGGCACAGTTTTTATCAGCGTGAACGATCACGACAAGCGCCACATCACCGGGCTCGTCCAGGACCTGCTCGCGGCAGGTCTGCGGGTGGTAGCCACACGAGGCACGGCTGCGGCCCTATCAGCAGCGGGAATAGAAGTCGAATCCGTTTTCAAAGTGAACGAAGGTCGCCCGAATATCGTCGACCTCATCAAAACCGCCAAAGTAAATCTGGTCATCAACACGCCGCTCGGCCGCGAATCTTTCTACGACGAAAAATCAATCCGCCGCGCCGCAATCCGCTACAACGTTCCCTGCATCACCACCCTTTCCGCCGCCACCGCTGCCGCAAAAGGAATTCGAGCGATGGCGATGGCCGGTCAAGCCGTGGACGTCGCCGCACTCCAGGATCTCCACCGCCGCAAGAATGCTGCTGCTGCCGCGCGCGATTCAATCTCCACTTCCACCACCTCCGCAGCGCCGAACCCGGCCTCCTGATGTAAAATATGGCGATGAACTTGAACCTGCACGGAATTTTTCCGCCGCTCACCACGCCCTTCGCAGCCGACGGGACGATCGCGCCCGCAAAACTGCGCGACAATATCGCCCGTTACAACCGCATCGCCCTCGCCGGCTACGTTCTCAACGGCTCCACAAGCGAATCGGTCCTCCTGCGCTGGGAAGAAATTTATCGCCTCTGGGAATCCGCCAAGGAAGCCGCCGCGCCGGGTAAAATCCTGATTGCCGGCACCGGCGCCGAATCCACCGCCGAAACCATTGAACACACAAATCGCGCCGCATCGCTCGGCTTCGACGCAGCCCTGGTCCGCACGCCACACTTCTACAAGCCGCAAATGAAGCTCGACGCGCTCTCAGAATTCTATTTGCGCGTAGCAGACGCTTCCCGCATCCCAGTGCTCGTCTACTCCGTGCCAATCTTCACAAATCTGCAGGTAGAAGCGCCGCTGATTGCCGCCGTCGCGAAGCATCCCAACATCATCGGCATGAAAGACAGCTCCGGCGACCTCGAAGGCGTCCGCAAAATCATCGCCGCCGCGCCGAAATCATTTCAAGTTCTGACCGGCTCCGCCTCCACGCTTTTCGAATCCCTCGAACTCGGCGCCTGTGGTGCGATCCTCGCGCTAGCCAACCCGTTTCCCGAACTCTGCGTTGAAATCTACGAAGCCTCGCGCTCGGGCGACTCCAAAAGCGCCCGCTCGCTCGCGCAGCAGCTTCTCGCCCCCGCAAAAATGCTCGGCCCGCAATACGGCATCCCCGGCCTGAAATACGCCCTCGATCGCCTCGGCTATCATGGCGGTCCGCCGCGCCCCCCGCTTCTTCCACTCAGCGAAGCCGCGAAGGCGGAAATCGACGCCATGCTCGCGAATCTAACCGCTCACTCCGCGCATCTGTAATAGTGCCTTCGCAAATCGAACGTGCAACTGGAGAAGCTCGCCATTTGTTGTCAGCCCAACTCGTTTCGTGCCACGGGGTCGCCCACCTCCGCAATGGAATCGCCGTCTCCGTTCCATCGCGCGCGTGCTAACTTCCGGCTCTGCCGCCCGTCCCACCTGCATTGTTGCCGCAAAAGGGCGCGTGTATCATGACCACCTCCATGGAGCCGCACTGCCTGCCGTTTCGCGAAGTTCCTCACACCACTGAGCTTTTCGTCGCCTTCACAGAAGAATTCAAGCGCGTGCAGCGCTACTTCGACCACCCGCCGACGGAATCAGGAATTCTCGCAGCTGCCAAAGAAGTCCGTCTCGACCCTGAAACTCGCCGCACCGTCGTTGAAGTCCTGCGCGAACAGAATGCGCGTTTCGCCCCTGGCTCACAGCTTCCGCCCGAAACCGCCAAGAATCTCGATCGCCTCGCCGCAGGAGCAGTCGCGATAGTCACAGGCCAGCAGGTCGGCCTTTTTTCTGGCCCCGCCTACAGCATCTACAAAGCGGTCACCGCGCTCCGTTGGGCCGACGCAATCACCAAGAAAGGCACCGACGCCGTTCCGATCTTCTGGCTCGCCACCGAAGATCACGACCTCGCCGAAGTAAATCATTCCGACTGGAACACGCGCGAAGGCCTCACCCGCTTCGAACTCCCCGCGCAAGAGACCGACGCCGACCATCGCGTCGGCGAAATTCTCCTCGGCGAAGCCGTCAAGCCGCTCGCCGCACAGGCAGGCGCCGCGCTCGAAGGCTCCTTCGCCGAAGAATTCGCAGCGGCTCTTCGCGAATCTTACGCGCCCGGCGAAACGTATGGCTCAGCGTTCGGAAAACTGATGTCGCGCATCTTCGCAGGCCGGGGAATCATCTTCATCGATCCGCTCGACGCCCGCCTCCATCGCCTCTCCGCCGGCGTTTACCGGCGCGCCCTCGAAGAATCGCAGCCGCTCCGTGAAGCCCTACTCGCCCGTTCAAAAGAATTAGAGAACGACGGCTTCCACGCCCAGGTCAAAGTCACGCGCGAATCGACGCTTCTCTTTTACAACGTCAACGGTCGCCGCCAACCGCTCCGCAGCCGCAACGGTGATTTCAGCGTAGGCAAGACGCGCTTCACCCTCGACGAACTCCGCGCCGCGATCGAGAAATCGCCCGAAGCATTCTCCGCCAACGTCCTGCTCCGCCCCATCATCCAGGACACGCTTCTCCCCACCGCGGCCTACATCGGCGGCCCGGCCGAAATTGCCTACATGGCTCAGAACCAGATTGTCTACAAATCGATACTTGGCCGCATGCCCGCCATCGTCCCTCGTGCGGCTTTCACGCTCGTGGATCCTTTAATCGCGCGAATCCTCGCGAAATTCGATCTCGAAGTCCGCGACGTCTTCCGCGGCCCCCAGTTCCTCCGCAAAAAGATGGAGCGCAAATTTCTGCCGCGCCCTCTGGCCAGCCGCTTCGATTCGGACGAAAAATCGCTGCGTCGCCTCCTCGATAAGTACCGCGAGCCGCTCGCCGGCCTCGACAGCACCCTGGGCGGCGCTCTCGACTCTGCCGAGGGCAAAATTCTCTATCAGTTCCTCAAGCTGAAAGAAAAAGCCGGCCGGGCCGAAAATCAGCGCACCGGCATCCTCAATCACAAAGAATCCCTCATCCTCTCCGCCCTCTACCCGCACAAAGATTTGCAGGAGCGCACTCTCTGCGCCCTCCCCTGGCTCGCTCAGTACGGCGCGGAATTTCTGGATAAACTCGCGCAAAACATCGACCTCGCCGCTCCGCAGCATCACCTCCTTTTTCTGTAGTTCAGTAGATTCTTCCGCCGCAATCCTTTACTTGCTCGACCTCCTCTAATTCCTCTGCCTCCTCTTATCTTTACCTCCCGTGCTAAAATGCCGCGAATACTACGACTTCGTTCTAAGGGGCGCACATGAGAATCACACCGGGAAAGCAGAAGGGAATGAAGGCGGTTTCCGACTCGCGCGGCGTCATCGCCGCAGCCGCCATGGACCAGCGCGGCTCGCTCAAGAGCGCCATCGCCAAGGAACGCGGCGTCGACAAAAGCGCCGTCACCCCGCAAATGCTCGAGGAATTTAAGATCGCCGTCACCCGCGTACTCACTCCTCACGCCAGCGCCATCCTGCTCGATCCCGAATACGGTTTGCCCGCCGCGCGCGCCCGCTCCTCGAATGCGGGCTTGCTTCTCGCCTATGAAAACAGCGGTTACGACAATACCCGTCCCGGCCGCCTCCCTGATCTTCTCGACATCTGGTCCGTCCGCCGCCTCGTCGGCGCCGGCGCTGATTGCATCAAGATTCTTCTCTACTACACGCCTTTCGATTCTCACGAAATCAACGACATCAAGCACGCCTGGGTCGAACGCATTGGCGCCGAGTGCACCGCCTCGGATGTTCCGTTTTTCCTGGAGTGCGTGGGCTACGAAGAGGGCAAAGACGAAAAGACGATCGAGTTCGCCCGTAAAAAACCGGAAGTCGTCACCAAGAGCATGGAAGAATTCTCCAAGCCACAATATGGCGTGGATGTTTTGAAAGTCGAAGTCCCGGTGAACATGGCCTATGTCGCCGGAACGAAAGCCTGCAAAGGCGAATCCGCCTACACACGCGACGAAGCCAAGAAATATTTCCGCAGCGCCGCTGCGGTCGCTAAGAAGCCCTTCATCTATCTTTCCGCTGGCGTCAGTAACGACGTATTCAACGAGACCCTCGAGCTGGCCGCCGAAGCCGACACAAATTTCTCAGGCGTCCTCTGCGGCCGCGCCACCTGGAAGGAAGGCATCCCCGTCTACGCCAAGCAAGGCGTCAAAGCCCTCGAAGACTGGCTCAACGATCAGGGCGTGAAAAATATCAACAACGTGAATGCACGCCTGAAAGCAGCCAAGCCCTGGTTCAGCTTTTACGGCGCCAGCTCCGCCGCGGCACTGGCAGACTGATATCCGCGTTCGCGCAAGTCTTGCTAAAGACTCGACTCAGCGGACGTCCGTAAATCGCTCAGCACCACTGTCATCCCCAGCGCAGCGAGGGATCTGCTTTTGCCCTTTCTGGCCGCATAGCAACTCCGCGCCAGACCCGGCATTCCGAAAACGCCGATGCCGCACTTCCGTACCGCCGGCGTCTCGCCGGCTCTTTTGACTTGTGATCAGCGTTCGCGTCTTCACCACCCTGCGCTACACTGTTGATTCCGCCCATGACTCTCGGCCTCTACATCCAGGTTCCGTTCTGCCAAACCAAATGCACCTACTGCAATTTCCACACAGGTGTCGTCTCGCGCGATCGCTACCAGCCATACGCAAACGCAGTCTGCCGCGAGATTGCCGGCGTCGCTGAGCCACGGCAGCCATCAGCCGACACTGTCTACTTCGGCGGCGGCACGCCAAGCCTTCTCGACCCCGTCGCTCTCGCCAAAATCATCAACACACTACGCGCCACCTACGCGTTCGAAATTGCCGAAATCACCCTCGAAGCCGACCCCGAAACAATCACACCCGAAAAAGCCAAATCCTGGCTCGCCACCGGCTTCAATCGCATCAGCCTCGGCGTCCAGTCCTTCAACGACCGCGAACTCCAAGCCACCGGGCGCATGCACCGCCGTGCTGATATCGCCCGCGCCGCCGGAACCCTCCGCGCTGCCGGATTCGACAACATCAGCATGGATCTCATCATTGGCCTCCCGCACCAGACCCGCGAATCATGGGAACAATCCGTCAGCGAGCTTCTCGATCTGCGCCCCGAACACATCTCCATCTACATGCTGGAAGTCGACGAAGACAGCCGCCTCGGCAAAGAATCCCTCGCAGGCGGCACGCGTTACAGCGCCCCCGCAATTCCCCCGGACGACACGCAAGCCGAATTCTACGATTCGGCATGCACGCGTCTGGCGACCGCTGGCTACGATCATTACGAAATTTCCAACTGGGCCCTCCCAGGCCGCCGCTCACGCCACAATCTGAAATACTGGCAGCGCGAACCTTACTTGGGCTTAGGCGCCGGCGCTCACTCCTTCGACGGCAAAACACGTTGGGCCAACGTCCACGATTCCGCGAAGTATGTCGCCACAATCGAGCAGGGAATTTCCCCACGCGAGCAAATCGAGCCAGTCACTTCCGAGCAAGCGCTGGAAGAAGAGTTTTTCCTCGGCCTACGCCAGCTCGACGGCATCGATCTCGCACAAATCGAACGCAACTACGCCGCGAACGGCAACGGCGCCAGCGCCCGCTTGGCCAAAATCCGCGCGCAAATCGATTCGCTCTGCGCGCAAGGTTTGCTGCAACGAAAATCCGGCCGGCTCCGTCTCGCCTCCGATCGCCTCACCATTTCGAGTTCGATTCTTGCGGAACTCCTCACATGAGCAACGACGAACTTCACTAACATCCCCTGAACTAGCGTTTGCATCCAACTACCTACGTGTTAGCCTTATCAACGCAAAAATGGAAAAAGAGAATCGGAATCAACGGCGCCAAGCCGGAAGAAAGTACAGCTCAATATGGTCGCGGACAGGGCGACCGAGCACCCGCCTCAGCCAACTTCTAATAGGAACAATCGAGTTTTCAGAAAATTACTTAACTCCAAGAAAACGCGCCACTAAGCAAAATTCTAATGGACACAAAATAGCCTTTTTCAGTTTTCTACATCTCGCCTCGGAGGCTGTTCGATGACCGCTCTTTCTCCCGTCGACCTGCGCAGCGACACAGTCACAAAACCAACTCCCGCCATGCGCCGCGCCATGGCCGAAGCGGAAGTGGGCGACGATGTCTATGGCGAGGACCCCACCGTCAATCGCCTGCAAAAACGCGCCGCCGAAATTTTTGAAAAGGAAGCCGCGCTTTTCGTCCCCACCGGCTGCATGGGCAACCTCCTCGCCATCAAAGGCTGGGCCCCGCCGACCAGCGAAGTCATCTGCGAGCTTCAGGCTCACATCAATCTCTACGAATTGGCATCGATCTCCGCAATCGCCGGTTGCTTGCCTCGTCCCGCATCCGCCCCGGAAGGCATTCTCACCTGGGACATAATCGAGCCGCTCATCCGTCCCAAAATCTATTACGATTCGCAGACAGCTCTCGTCGCGCTCGAAAATACCAATAACATGCGCGGCGGCACCGTCTACCCCAACGAAATTTCCGACAATATCTGCGATCACGCCCACGCCGCGAATTTGAAAGTGCATCTCGACGGCGCGCGGATTTTCAACGCGTCGGTCGCGCTGGGCCGCAGCGTCGCCGACCTCACCCGCAAATTTGATTCGGTGATGTTCTGCCTTTCGAAAGCGCTCGGTGCGCCCGCCGGCTCGCTGCTGCTGGGTCCGCGCGACTTCATCGAGAAAGCCCACATCGGACGGAAGTTGCTCGGCGGCGGAATGCGCCAGATCGGAATTCTCGCCGCTGCGGGATTGATCGCGCTGGAAGAAACGCCAAAAATCCTCCACCGCGACCACGAGAATGCCCGTTATCTCGCAAACGGTCTCGCCAAGATTAAAGGCGTCGCGATGGATCCAAAGAAAGTTGCGACCAACATCGTGATTTTCGATGTTCGCGCCACTGGCCGCACTGCCGACGACATCTGCTCCGACCTCGGTAAGCACCAAATTCTCTGCGGCTCCTCCGACAAATACGCCATCCGCATGGTGACCCATTTCGACGTAGACCGCGCCGGAATCGAGCGCGCCCTCGCCGCAACCTCAGAAGTCATCACAAGCCGCGCCCCGGCGGCTGCGGCGCACTAGGAGGGAAGAGTGAACCCTTCGCGAACTCAAAAAATCCTATGGGTGGGCGCGATTTCTATTCTGATATCAGGTGGAATTATGACCATGCAAGCAGGAAGCTCGACAGAAGCCGCGATTCAAGCGCAGGAGAAACGCGCGAATGCGACGCCCGAAGGCGCGCGCAAATTTATCGAAGCCGCCGAGACGAAACTCTTCGACATATGGATTCGCGCCAACCGCGCGCAGTGGGTCCAGCAAACCTTCATCACCCACGACACGGAAATACTCTCCGCTCAAGCGGACCAGGTGGTGAAAGCCACCACCGCGGATCTCGCCGCGCAGTCGAATCAATACGAACACTTGAAGCTGCCCGAAGATGTCGCCCGAAAAATCTATCTTCTTAAGCACTCGGTCGACATTCCCGCGCCACGCGATCCCGCCGAGCAAGCTGAACTCTCCCAAATCGTAGCCTCGCTCGAAAGCGACTACGGGCAAGGGAAGTGGTGTCCAGATGGCGCGCAGGCGAAATGCCTCACGCTCAACGACATGGAAAACATCATGGCGTCGAGCCGCGATCCCGAGGAACTCGAGCGCGTGTGGGCCGGCTGGCACTCGATTGCGCCTCCCATGCGCGCGAAATATTCGCGCATGGTTGTGCTCGCCAATAAAGGCGCGCGCGACCTCGGCTTCGCGAATGTCGGCGAAATGTGGCGCGCGGGTTACGATATGCCGCCCGACGCCTTCAGCGCGGACCTCGATCGCCTTTGGCAGCAGGTGCGTCCGCTCTACATTTCGCTTTACACCTACGTGCGTTCCAGCCTCGCGAAAAAGTACGGCTCTGCGGTGGTTCGTGAGGACGTGCCCATCCCGGCTGACCTCCTCGGCAATATGTGGGCGCAGGACTGGTCGAATATCTACCCGCTCGTAGCGCCGCCCGACGCGGATCCTGGCTACGACCTCAGCGAGATCTTGAAGGCCAAGAATATCGGCCCGGTTGACATGGTGCACTATGGCGAACGTTTCTTTATATCGCTCGGGTTTTCGGCGCTGCCGCCAACATTCTGGACTCGCTCGATGTTCACGAAGCCGCGTGACCGCGAAGTGGTCTGTCACGCAAGCGCGTGGGACCTTGATTATGTAGATGATTTGCGCATCAAGATGTGCATCGAGCAGAAGGCCGAAGATTTCTCGACGATTCACCACGAGCTCGGCCACAATTTTTACCAGCGCGCCTACGACAAGCAGCCGCCGCTTTTCCGCGATAGCGCCAACGACGGTTTCCACGAAGCGATTGGCGACACGATCGCGCTCTCGGTCACTCCCGAATACTTGAAGCAGATCGGCCTGCTCGAAACGGTTCCACCTGCGTCGTCTGATATGGGTTTGCTGATGCGCAAAGCGCTCGAGAAAGTTGCGTTCTTGCCGTTCGGCTTGATGATTGACAAATGGCGCTGGGGCGTTTTCTCCGGGAAAATCGCGCCTTCCGATTACAACAAGGCATGGTGGGACCTCCGCCTGGAATATCAAGGAATCGTCCCACCTGTTGCGCGCAGCGAGGCGGATTTCGACCCGGGCGCGAAATACCACATACCGGCGAACACTCCCTACGCTCGTTATTTCATGGCCGCGATTCTTCAATTCCAGTTTCACCGCGCATTGTGCAAGACGGCTGGCTACACGGGACCGCTCAATCGCTGCTCGATCTACAACAACAAAGAAGCTGGCGCGAAGCTCGCGAAGATGCTCGAAATGGGGAAGAGCCGTCCGTGGCCCGACGCCCTCGAAGCCCTTACCGGCCAGAGACAAATGGACGCCTCTGCCATGCTGGAATACTTCGCTCCTCTGAAAGCCTGGCTCGACGAGCAAAACAAGAAAAACGGCGCCAAGGAGGGCTGGTAGGACATGTGCCGCAAAAGCCGGCGCGTCGAATTGCGAGCTTTCATGGTATAAATGAAACCCACAGTCGCATATATCCTAAATTTATAGCGAGGGCTCTTGGAATTCTCACTCACCGATGAACAAAAGCAGTTGCGGCGCACGGTTCGCGAGTTTGCCGACGCCGAAATCCTTCCCCATGTGATGGAGTGGGACGAAGTATCCAAGTTTCCGTCTGAAATAATTCCGAAGCTCGCTGAAATGGGATTTCTCGGCGTCATCTTTCCCGAAAAATATGGTGGCGCGGGAATGGGCTACGTCGAGTACGCCATCATCATCGAGGAACTTTCGCGTGTGGACGGCTCGATCGGAATCATCGTCGCCGCGCACAATTCGCTGTGCACCAACCACATCTATAAGTTCGGAACTGAAGAACAAAAAAAGAAATACGTCACTCCGCTGGCGCAAGGCAAGAAGCTAGGCTGCTGGTCCCTGACGGAACCCGAGGCCGGCTCGGACGCAGGCGGAACGCGCACCACAGCAGTCCGCAAAGACGGCGGCTGGCTGCTCAACGGCTCGAAGACCTTTACCACGAACGGCCACTACGCAGACGTCTGCGTTGGCATGGCGGTGACCGACGCGTCGAAGAAGAGCCACGGCATTTCGGCGTTCATCATCGAAAAGGGAACTCCGGGATTCCGCCCCGGGAAAAAAGAAAACAAGCTGGGCCTGCGCGCCAGCGACACCTCCGAAGTGGTTTTCACGGATTGCAAGGTGCCCGCAGAAAATCTTCTCGGCAAAGAAGGCGAGGGCTTCGTCAACAGCCTTCAAATCCTCGATGGCGGCCGAATCTCGATCGCATCACTCGGACTCGGAATGGCTCAAGGCGCTTATGAATGCTCGGTGAAATACGCGAAGCAGCGCAAACAATTCGGCAAGCCCATCGCTGATTTTCAGGCCATCCAATTCAAGCTCGCCGACATGGCCACGCAAATCGAAGCCGCGAGGCTACTCACCTATCAAGCCGCATGGCTCGCCGATCGCGCCATCGCCGCCGGCGACCACGATTCGCGCATCACGAAGGAATCGAGTATGGCCAAGCTCTACGCCGGAGAAGTAGCCGTGCGCGTGGCCAACGAAGGCGTCCAAATCCATGGCGGCTACGGCTTCATCAAGGATTACCCAGCCGAAAAATATTATCGCGACGTAAAACTCTGCACCATCGGCGAAGGCACCAGCGAAATCCAGCGCCTCGTGATCGCCCGCCAGATTCTCGGCAAGAAATAATCGCCACTTGTGCGAGAATTATCCTCGGCCGAATGACCGTTTCCGTCGAAAATTGGGCAGAGCAGGTGCGCGCTGGCGACGTGCGCGCGATTTCGCGCGCTGTTTCCGCGATTGAAAATCGCTCGAGCGAAGCGGAAGAAATTCTGCGCCAGGTTTTTCCCTATACCGGAAACGCATATCTGGTCGGCATCACCGGTGCGCCGGGCACGGGCAAGAGCACGCTTGTCGATCGGCTGGCTGGGCATTATCGCAGCGAGAAGAAAACCGTTGGCATCATTGCGGTGGACCCGTCGAGCCCGTTCACGGGCGGCGCGATACTTGGCGACCGCGTGCGCATGCAAGGGCATGCCACCGATTCAGGAATTTTCATCCGCTCGATGGCCACGCGCGGCTATCTGGGCGGCCTTGCGCAAGCGACCGGCGATACCGCGCTGCTTCTCGATGCAGCGGGAAAGCAGATGATTCTGGTGGAGACCGTCGGCGTTGGACAGGGGGAGATTCAAATCGTCCGGCTGGCGGACTGCACGATTGTGGTGCTGGTGCCGGGCATGGGTGACGACGTGCAGAGCTTGAAGGCCGGCTTGATGGAGATTGGCGATATTTTTGTGATCAACAAATCGGATCGCGAAGGCGCCGACCGCTTCGAGCAGCAGCTTCGCGGCGTCCTCGGCATCGTGCCGGAGCGCGAAGGTTGGAAGCCGCCGATTGTGCGAACGATTGCGACGGAAAATAAAGGCATCGACGTATTGGCTCACCAAATCGAACTCTTTCGCGCGCATTTCGATCAGGCGCAAGAGCGGCGCGCCCGCGAAGTGGCGCACTGGAAGGAATGGCTGTTGCGATTGCTGGAGAGCCGGCTGATGGAGCGAGTGGTAGGAGCGCACATGAATGAAGCGCAGTTCGACGCACTGGCGGCGGATGTGGCAGCGCGAAAGAAAGACCCTTACGCCGCGGTGAACGAAATTCTCGCCCGGGCGGGAATCGGAGCCAAGCGTTGAAGCTGGGCGACCTGGAATTTCATATCATCGAAGCCGGCCGCTTTGCTCTCGACGGCGGCGCGATGTTCGGCGTGATTCCCAAGCCGATGTGGGAAAAGAAAGCTCCGGCGGATGGAAGGAATCGCATCGCGATGGCGATGAATTCGCTGCTGGTCTACGCGGGAGGCAAGCGCATCCTGATCGAGACCGGCGCCGGCGACAAACACAACGACAAATTTCGCGACATTTACGCGCTCGAAGGCCCTACGCTGATGGAGGGCCTCCGCCACTACGGGCACCATCCCGACGACATCGACATCGTGATCAACACGCATCTGCATTTCGATCATTGCGGCGGCAACACGCGCATCGTGAATGACAAAGTGGTTCCCACTTTTCGCAACGCGCGCTATGTGGTGCAGCGCGGAGAATTCGAGCACGCCAAAAATCCCACCGAGCGCGACCGCGCCAGCTATTTTCCAGATAATTTTGTGCCGCTCGAAGCAGCGGGAAAATTGTCGCTCATTGGAGACGATCGCGTGATCGCGCCGGGAGTGGAGCTGATTCGCACGCCGGGACACAACGCGGACATGATGTGCGTGAGGCTTCATGGCGGCGGCAAAGTGGCGTTTCTGTTCGATGACCTGATTCCCATGACGCCGCATCTTTCGCTGCCGTGGATCATGGGCTACGACCTATATCCGCTCCAGACGCTCGAGAACAAAAAGAAATGGATTCCGCAAGTGGTGCAGGGCGAGTGGCTCGCACTTTTCGTGCACGATCCGCACGTGCCTGCCGCCTATCTCCGCGAGCGCGAAGGCAAAATAGAAATCGAGCCGGCAAAGGTAGACTGACGCATGCCCAAATCGAAAAAGCGGAAGAATACGAAAGAACCGATCGAGATCGGCATTATCGGCGGCAGCGGCCTCTACAGCATGCCCGGCCTTTCCGGTACACGCGAAGTCCGCGTGAGAACTCCCTTTGGCGATCCCTCGGACGCTCTTATCACCGGAACGCTCGAAGGCCGTCGCGTGGCATTTCTCGCCCGCCACGGACGCGGCCATCTTTTCTCCCCGAGCGAAATCAACTATCGCGCGAACATCTTCGCGATGAAGCTGCTTGGCGCGGAGAGAATTATTTCCGTGAGCGCCGTCGGCTCGCTCCGCGATGATCTGCCGCCGCTCGATTTCCTCATCCCCGACCAGTTCTTTGATCGTACGCGCCTGCGCATGGCCACGTTTTTCGGTGGCGGCATTGTGGCGCACGTCGGTTTCGACAAGCCCACCTGCACCCACCTCTCAGCGCACCTAGCGGATGCCTCCCAGCACGTCGGCGTGAAGACGCATCGCGGCGGCACGTACGTCTGCATGGAAGGCCCGCAATTTTCGACGCTCGCGGAGTCGCACACCTACCGCCAACTCCGTTTCGACGTAATCGGCATGACGAACCTCACCGAAGCGAAGCTCGCTCGAGAGGCGGAGATTTGTTACGCCACCATAGCAATGATCACCGATTACGATTGCTGGCATCCGCAGCACGACGCCGTCACGCTGAGCGAAATTATGTCGAATCTGAACCGCAACGCGGAGAACGTCCAGCGCGCTCTGAGCAAAGCGGTGCGCGACCTTCCCGAAGACCGCGGGTGCAAGTGCGGGTCAGCACTTGCGCACGCCATCGTCACGGATCGCAAGATGATTCCCGCGGCTGCCAAGAAGCGGCTGGCCCCTATCGTGGGCAAATACCTTTCGTAACCCGGAGCGTTCATGTCACTGCTGGTAGTGGGTTCAGTTGCGTTCGACGGAATCGAAACGCCATTCGGAAAAGTGGACAAGACGCTTGGCGGCGCCGCGAGCTATTTCGCGCTGGCCGCCAGCCATTTCACGCCGGTGCGCGTGGTGGGGATCGTGGGCGATGATTTCACCGCGCGCGAAAAAGGGATTCTTGGCGGACGCAACGGGCGAATCGATCTCGAAGGGCTTGAACAGGCTCCTGGTAAATCGTTCTTCTGGGCGGGGCGTTACAACCAGAACATGAACGAACGCACCACGCTCACTACTGAGCTGAACGTATTCGCGAATTTTCAGCCCAAGCTGCCGAAATCCTATCTCGATACCTCATTCATTTTCCTTGGAAATATTCAGCCCACGCTGCAACTCTCCGTGCTGAAGCAGGTGAAGCGCAAGCCTGCGCTCGTGGGCCTCGACTCGATGAACTACTGGATCGAACGCACGGGAAGCGAACTGCGCGAAACGCTCAGGCACATTCAAGTGCTGGTGATCAATGACGACGAGACGCGCCAGCTGACCGGAGAACACAACCTCACTCGCGCAGCGAAAGATATTTTCAAAATGGGCCCAAAAATCCTGGTGATCAAGCGCGGAGAGCATGGCGCTCTTCTCGTCCATCGCGATTTTCTTTTCGCGGTGCCTGCGTTTCCGCTGGAAGAGGTCCACGATCCCACGGGCGCGGGCGATAGTTTCGCAGGAGGTTTCATGGGTTCGCTTGCCCGCGACGGCCGGGTGAACGAAAAATCGCTGCGTCGCGCGATGGTGTATGGTTCGGTGATGGGCAGCTTCACATGCGAGCGCTTTGGCGTCGAACGCCTCACCACCTTGAAGCTCAGCGAAATCAAGGCTCGCGCCCGGCATTTTTCGAAGCTCACTTCGTTCACATTATAAGCAGCCGATGCGCGATTGGCCCTACGGGCATTGTAGAATCGGCCCTCGCAAAATCGCGCCGTAGCAGGGAGGGACGCAATGCTCCACGACCTGAATACCGTGATCGTCGGCAAGCTCCTGCTGGCCGCTCTGCTGGGCGGCGCCGTAGGACTTGAGCGCGAACTGCGCCACAAGCCCGCCGGGCTGCGCACGATGATGTTGATCAGCATCGGCGCGGCTCTCTTCACGATCATGTCATACGAAATGGCGGGCGAGGTAGGGGGCGACCACACGCGCATCGCCGCTCAGATTATTCCGGGCATCGGTTTCATTGGGGCGGGCGTGGTGCTGCGAGAGCGCGGTGCGGTGACGGGCATTACGAGCGCTGCGACGATTTTCATGATTGCGAGTGTCGGTATGACAGTCGGTGCCGGATTCCCGGTGACCGCGATCTTCACGACGCTGCTCATTCTCGTCTCGCTGGTTTTTCTGGGGGTCGTCGAAGATCGAATCGGCCTGCACACTCGCATGTTGACTTTTACGATGACCACGCCGCAGGGCGACCCGAGCATCCTGGAACGCGTTCATCAGATCGTGCAAGATTCTGGGATCCAGGCGGTGCGATGGAAGACGCACAAGTCTCAGACGGGACCTGCGATTGTTGAATTCGACGCAGAAGTGGGCACGCCGAAAGAGCGCGAACTGCTGAACCGCCTCACCACGCTGAATGTACACTGCGAAGCTCGTCCGGTGCTGCCATAACCGTGCATGCGCGGCCGAGCACAACGAGCCAACCATTCCGCGCAGATGGGAATCCGAGTTGACGGCCTGCGCGACGGATGCTATCAATCGAGGGTCCGTTTCTGCTGGCCTGTTGCGGAGGCCTTCGGTTTTCCTCGCGTGAAGAGCCGCGGGTTCCAAGCCTGAGCGGCTTCGGGGTTTCCGAAAGATTTCAGGAGGTTTTCTTGAGGCGTTTGCGGTGGACTGCGGCTGTTCTTCTGGCCTTCTCGGCATTCCTCGTCCTGAACAGTTGCTCGAGCGGTCCCGGCAATGTACCCACGCCGGCCATCGGCTCTATTTCTCCCGACAGCATCACGGCCGGTAGCGCTGCGTTCACACTTTTTGTCAGCGGAACTGGATTCGAAAGCAATACAACGGGCTTTTTGGACGGTACCTCTCGTCCCAGCAAGTTCAACACGGTTACGGGGCAAATTGAAATGTCGCTCACGGCCGAAGATGTCGCCGTTCCGGATGCTTCGGTTCAGGTGACCGTCGCAAACCCGCTGCCCGGCGGAACATCGAACGCGCTCACGTTTGTGGTCAATCCCATCGCGAACGGAGCGCCCACCATCACCGGCTTTACTCCCCCCAGCGCCTCCGCTGGCACGATGGGACCCTTTGCAGTCAGCGTCGCCGGCACAGGTTTCGTGCAAACATCCGTGGCGAATTGGAATGGGAGCCCTCGCGCCACCACCTTCGTGAGCTCGTCGCAATTGATGGTCAATTTCACCACACAGGATCTGGCGACTGCCGGCTCGGGAAGCGTATCGGTCGCGAATCCCGCGCCGGGCGGCGGCGTTTCGCCCTCCAAGGATTTTCCGGTCAATTAGTTAGTTGCGCCCACGGCGTACACTTCGACGTCTCACCGCGCTGCTGCTCTTATGTAAACGCTTCACGCCGCGCTTCTGGACTCGCCTCCGAAAATTCCTTATTCTCGGTTGCGGCACATGCCCCAACCTCTGAAGCCTCGCGCGCTACGACCTGGCGACGCAATCCGCGTTCTCTCGCTCTCAAGTCCCGTGGCGGAGGAGCGCGTGAAAAGCGGATGCGACGAGTTGGTGAAGCTTGGCTATGCGCCCAAGTTGGATCGCGACGAGGTTCTGGCGAAACACGGCTTTTTTGCCGGTTCGGCCGAGTCGCGTTGTGGCGCGTTGAAAGCCGCGCTCTCCGAGAAGGACACGCAGGCGATCTTCTGCACGCGTGGCGGATACGGGTCGAACTATCTTCTCGATTGCCTCCGCGTCGAGGGAGCAGAGCCAAAAATTCTGTGCGGATTCAGCGACATCACGTCGCTGCACGCATACCTGTGGCAAAAATTTCGCTGGGTCACTCTTTACGGTCCGATGGTCGCAGCCGGACTCGATCGCGGCGGTGATGCGCCCGAAGGATATGATTCGGCGAGCTTCACGCGGGCGCTGACAGAATCGAAGCAAGGTTGGTCCATCGCTCTCAAGGGCGAGTCAATCACCCCAGGTTCAGGAGCGGGAACTCTGCTCGGCGGCTGCCTGAACCTGGTCGAGACAACAATCGGAACTCCGTGGGAACTCGATACGCGGGGTTCGATTCTGATTCTCGAAGATCGCGGCATGAAGCCCTGGCAAGTGGACAAAGCATTGATGCACCTGAAGCAAGCCGGAAAACTCAGTGGTGTCACAGGTATCGTCCTCGGAGATTTTCCGGAGAGCAATCCGCCAGCGGGAACCGAGACAGTGAAAGATGTGGCGCGCCGTATTCTTGTGCCCCTCGGGATTCCCATCGTGTTCGGCGCGCCAATTGGGCACACTTCTCGCCCCATGCTCACGCTTCCTTTGGGGGTTCAGGCGCGTCTATCGGCCGATGGCGAAGGCAAACTCGAAATCCTCGAGCCAGCCTGCTCGTCATGATTTTCTCGATGCCGGGATGCCCTTGGCGCTTTTGAGTTTGCCTTTTGTACCGCTGGCCTCCGGCCGGCGTTTTTGACTTTCTCTTTGAGGAAAAGTGATTTGACGCGCACCCACGCAAACGCCGAACACATCCATCTCCTCGGAATCGCCGGTTCAGCCATGGCTCCAGTAGCGGGCATGCTGAAAGAGCGCGGCTTCCACGTTACGGGCTCCGACATCAACGTCTACCCGCCCGCTTCCACACTGCTCGATTCTCTCGGCATTCCCTGGAATGAAGGTTTCCGGGAAGAAAACCTGAGGCCCATCCCCGATCTCGTGGTCATCGGCAACGTGATTGCGCGCGGAAATCCGGAACTGGAAGTGATCCTCGACGAGAAAATCCCGTACTGCTCGATGCCGCAGCTCCTCGAAGACTATTTCATCCGCGGCCATACCTCGATCGTGGTTGCCGGAACCCACGGCAAGACGACAACCACCGCCATGCTCTCCTGGATTTTCCATGTCGCCGGGCGCCGGCCGGATTTTCTCGTCGGTGGCGTGATACCGAATTTCAACGATCGCAGCTACGGCCTCGGCGGCGGCGAAGAGTTCATCATCGAAGGCGACGAGTACGAGACGGCGTTTTTCGACCGCGGCCCCAAATTCCTCCACTATCATCCCGATGAATTGGTTCTCACCTCGCTCGAATACGATCACGCGGACATTTACCCGAATCTCGAATCCATCGCGCTGCAGTTTCGCCGCCTCGTGAATCTCGTCCCACGACGCGGGCGCATTCTGATCTGGGGCGAAAGCGCAGATTTAAAGCAAGTGAGCGCAAAGGCGTTTTGCCCCGTGGAGACATTCGGCCTCACGCCCGAGTGCGATTGGTGCGCGGGCGATATTCTGTGGCACGACAACGCCACGGAATTCCGCGTTGTGTATAAAGGCAGCGAAGTGACGCGCGTTCGCATGCCCGTGGCGGGCCGGCACAATGTGCTGGACGCTCTCGCCGCAATCGCGATTGCGTATGGACGCGGCGTGGAATGCGAAGCGATTGAAGGCGCGATGGCCACTTTCCAAAGTGTTCGTCGCCGGATGGAAATCAAAGGCGAAGCGGGCGGCATCCTGGTTGTGGAAGATTTCGCGCACCATCCAACCGCCATTCGCATGACTCTCGAAGCCACCCGCATGCGCTGGCCCGGCCGCAAAGTGTGGGCGGCCATCGAGCCGCGCTCCAACACAATGCGGCGCAAGATATTTCAGGATGTGCTGCCGGAAGCCCTGGCTGTCGCCGATGTGGTTGCAATCGGCCCGGTAAATCGCGCTCAATTGCTCACCGATGAAGACCGCTTCTCCCCGGATGCCGTGGCCGAATCGATTCGCAAGCGAGGCCGCGCCGCGCAGGCTTTTTCATCAGCGGAAGCGATTGCCGAATACTTTGCCGACAACGTAAAGCCGGGCGACATGGTCATGGTGATGTCGAATGGCAGCTTCGATGGTCTCTGCAACAAACTGCTCGAAAAGCTCAAATCTCGTACCGGAGTCCGTGGATGACGCGTTGCGCGATTCTCAGATGCCGATTTATTTTCGCTGTCAGTTTCGCATTGTTTCTTGCCGCGCGTCCCGCCGCCGCTACGATCGAATACAAGATCTCGCTCGCGCACCCCGAGAAGCACGCGTTTCAGGTCGTGATGCGAGTTCCTGTGGCCGCAGATCACAGTGCGGATCAGCGCGATCTGATCGTCGCTTTGCCCGCGTGGAATGCGCTCTACCAGGTTCGCGATTTTGCCTATCGCGTGCGCGATGTTCGAATTGGAAAAGCAGCTGCTGGTGCAGTGCCGGTGGTTCCGTACAAATTGGACAAGCAAACCTGGCGAATTCGGGCCTCTGCGGCGGTCGATGGATCAATCGAGATCGAATATTCGATATCCTGGGATGAGGCTGGCCCGTTTAATTCGCAGCTAAGCACGCACCACGCATTCGTGAATTTTGCTGAGGTCTTGATGTACGTTCCCGATCGCCGCGCGGAAAATATCGAAGTCAAGTTCACAGATGTCCCGTCCGATTGGAAATCGATCGCCGAACTTCCTTCCGGTTCTGCGCCCAACTCTTTTACCGCGGAAAGCTACGACAAACTGGTTGATGCTCCGGTGGAAATCAGCAAATTCGAGGAATTTGAATTCGATAATGCCGGCGCGCATTTCCGGGTCGTAGTCGATTCTAGGGAATGGAACCGCGCCACGCTTGAGGATTCGCTGAAGCGCATCACCGGTTACGAAGTGAAGCTGATGGGCGGACCGCCGTTCAAAGAATACACATTCTTTTTCCACATCGGGAGCTACCCGGATGCGGGCGGCGGTGGCATGGAACACGCCAACTGCACTGCGATTGGCGGCAGTTCGGTCGAAATGGTTTCGGCTATTGCCTCGCACGAGTTCTTTCATGCCTGGAACGTGAAACGCATCCGGCCGCAAAGCCTCGAGCCGGTGGACTACACGAAAGAACAGTATTCGCGCGCACTCTGGTTTGCGGAGGGAGTGACGAGCACTTACGGCTCGTTCACGCTCGAGCGCAGCGGTATCTGGACGAAAGACAAATGGTATGCCGATCTCGCGCAGCAGGTTTGCGAGCTCCAATCTCATCCTGCGCGCAAGTGGCAGAGTGCCGAAGAATCGAGCCTCGATACCTGGTTCGATAAATACGACGCGTACAATCTCCCTGATCGCAGCATTTCCTACTACAACAAGGGCCAGCTTATCGGCGACATGCTCGATCTTGCGATCCGCGAAGCCACCGACAATCACAAATCTCTCGATGACGTGTTGCGCGCTCTCAACGATTTGGCCAAGCAGGGAAAATTCTACGATGAAAGCGCTGGAATCCGTGCGGTGGTGGAAGAAGTAAGCGGCGCGAGTTTCGAGGATTTCTTCCGTCGTTACGTTTCCGGGCTCGATGAAATTCCATACGATCAGTTTCTGAGCCATGCAGGTCTTACTCTCAAGAGCGAATCGCGGAAGAGCGCAGACCCTGGCTTCTTCGCAACTCGTTCGGAGGCGGGCCCTATCGTCGCTTCTGTCACACCCGGAAGTTCGGCGCAGGCGGCGGGGCTGCGCGCTGACGATTTGTTGTTGGAGCTGAACGGTGCGCCCATTCCGGGGAGAATTTCGGCTTGGTTTCGTGAACTAGCGCCCGGCGAAACGGTTAAGCTCAAGATCCGCCGCGATGGAGAGGAACGCGAGGTGACGTTTGCTCTTGGCTCGCGCGAAGAAAATCGCTGCACGATCGTTGAGGTGGCGCATCCCACGGAAAAGCAGCTTCGCATCCGCGCGGGTCTTCTGCGCGGAACCACGGAGTAAGGTGCAAGCCCGGCCGCTCAACTCTTCGCTCGACCGGAAGCGCAGTTCGCGTTCACAATTGCAACGCGGAAAATGATACGAACCATCGCCGTCGTGCTGTTCTTCGCGTTGGCACTCCTGCTGGTAATGCCGTTCTTCATTGTGTGGACGCTTCTAACCGGCACGGCGGATCTGATGTACGAAATGGCGATGAAAACTGTGCGCGCGTCGCTGCGCATGGCGAAAATCAAGGTGCGCGTGGAAGGCCTCGACAATATTCCTCCGGGTGTTTGTATTTTCGCGGCGAATCATATTTCCAACGTCGATCCGATTGCGTTCGTGCCCGCCATTCCGCGGCGTGTTTCTGTCCTGCTGAAGACCGAACTGTTTCGTATCCCGATTCTCTCCACGGCCATGCGACTCGCGAAATTTGTGCCCGTGGATCGCGCCGACAAGGAAGCGGCAGTAGCCAGCGTCAATGTTGCGTTGGGCGTGCTGAAGGAAGGGCTGTCGCTCGCCGTCTATCCGGAAGGCACGCGAAGTCCGGACGGACGGTTGAAGCCCTTCAAGAAGGGAACGTTCGCGCTGGCGATTGAGGCCGGCGTGCCGATCGTGCCCGTTTCGATTTCGGGCGCGCAGCACTTGATGCGCAAAGGCGAATGGACGATGCGGCCGGGAGAGGTCGTGGTGCGCTTCGGTCCTCCTGTGGATGCGTCGCAATATACGATGGAGAGGCGGATGGAATTGCTGGCGCGCGTGGAAGAACTGGTCGCGGCGGGGTTGCCTGAAGATCAGCAGCCGCTTTCCGCTCCGGACCACGCCGATGAGAAATCCCAGGCGCGAGAGTAAAATGCCCTGGTGAAAATGCTTCAGTAGAGAGGGGATTCGATGAAGAAATACCGATGGCTCGCGCTTTTCGTGCTACTTCCGCTTCTGGCCGCATCCGCGGACGACGACCTGGCCCGTCATTGGACCTACGACAAAAATCAGCCACTCGAAATGTCGCAAGCCGGCGTCGAGGAGCGCGACGGAATCAAGGTTTACGACATCAGCTACAAAGCGCCGCTTGGCGATCGCGCATCGCTCATCGGACCGAATGGCGGAGTCGTCACTGCATATCTCGTCGTGCCGCCGGGCAAAGGTCCGTTTCCAGCGGTGATTTATTGTCACTGGTGCATGCCGGGTTCTGAAAAGGAAAATCGCAAAGAGTTTCTCGACGAAGCGGTGGTGCTGGCGCATTCGGGCGTGATTTCTCTTTTGCCCGACCATGTGATCGTGCATCCGGGATTCGTTGAAGACAAGTCGCCGCTGAGCGAGCAGCAGGTTGCCATTGACGTTCAGCAGGACATCAACATACGCCGTGGCGCGGACCTGCTCGTGGGTCGCGCGGACGTCGATCCGAAGCGGCTCGCGTATGTAGGTCACAGTTGCGGCGGCTTTGCGGGTGCGTTTCTCAGCGGCATCGACAAACGATTCAAAGCTTTCGTGCTGATGGCGGGTGGCTGGCCCGATGACACATTCAAGAAATCGCCGATGTACGAGCAATACCGGCAGAAAATCGGGGCAGCGAAATTTGACGCGTTTCAGGCCGCGCATTCTTGGGCGGACACCGGAAAGTACGTGTCGCACGCCTCGCCTGCCACAGTCTTCTTGCAGTTTGCGAGCGACGAACAGTTCGCTACACCCGAGATGGACAAAGATTACTTCGCGGCGGTGAGTGAACCGAAGCGGATGAAAATTTATGAAGCGCCGCATGCGCTGAACACCGACGCGACGCGCGATCGCATCGCGTTTCTGGCCGAGCAACTTTCGTTCATGGCGCCCAATCCGAAAGCTGTGGCGGGGATTCCGGTGCTCGTGCAGCCGCCCTGGCCGAAGGACGCGCAGTAGGCAATGCGCGCCGCGTTCGGTTTGGGCGGGGATCATTTGCCTGCCGCCGAACGGAGACTTGCGACTTCGGCGCGCAGCTCGCGCAGTTCTTTCTGCAAGTCGGGAAGGCGATTGAAGACGGCGATGGATTTTCGCCAGGCGAGATTGTCCATCGCCGGGTAGCCGGAATAGAGCGCGCCAGCGGGCACGTCTCCCGGGACGCCTGATTGTGCCGTCAGCGTTGCGCCGTCGCCGATCGTGAGGTGTCCTGCCGCGCCGACCTGTCCCGCGAGAATGCACTTGTTGCCAACGCGAGTGGTGCCCGCGAGACCGACCTGGCCGCACAGCAGCGTATCTTCACCGACTTTTGACGCGTGTCCCACCTGAACCATATTGTCGAGTTTTGTTCCGCGGCCGATTTGGGTTTCGCCAACCGTGGCGCGATCGACTGCACTTTGCGCTTGGATTTCGACGTCGTCGCCGATGATGGCGATTCCGCTTTGGCGCATCTTGTACCAGGTTCCGTCGGATTGGCGCGCGAAGCCGAAGCCGTCGCTGCCGATTACGACTCCGTTCTGGAGCAGGACGCGATGGCCAATGCGGCAAGATTCGCGCACGGCGCAGTGCGAGTGGGCGAAGAAATCGTCGCCGATTTTCGCGCCGCGATAGATTGTTACAAAGCTGTGCAGCACAGCGTTGCGCCCGATTTGGACGTCTTCATCAACGAAGCAGTACGGGCCGATGTGCGCTCCCGCGCCGATTTTTGCCGACTTCGCGATAACGGCGGTGGGATGCACAGCGGCAGGGAATTTCGGGGCGGGGTGAAAGAGTTCGATGGCGCGCGCGAAATCGAGGTAGGGATTCGCGGAGCGCAGGGCCGCGATGCGGACGGGGCCGGCGTCAGGGGCGATGAGAATCGCGGAGGCGCGGGTGGTCTCGAGGGCGGGGCGATATTTGAGGTTGGCAAGGAACGTGAGGTCGCCGGGTCCGGCGTCTTCGATTCCAGCCACGGCTCGGATTTCGGTGTTCGCGTCGCCTTCGAGCTTGCAGCCGAGTTTTTCGGCGATCTCAGTGAGTTTCATGCGGACTCTCCTTCGCGCCCGCATTGTATTCTGGTTTTTGCTGTGGGAATCACTGAAAAGGCCAGTTTTGTCTCGATTAGAAAATTGGAAAGGGATGAAAGGATGGCGCTTATTGTGATTTCTAATCGCGGTGTCTCGATTAGGCTCTGGAATCTCGAGGCTTGAGCCTCGACGCCAGAGAAAGTGGAAGCGCTGGGCTAAATTGTGTCGCGCTTACGGCGCTGAGTGCGGGATGGTTGGTGTGCGCGAGGAGAATCTACGGACAGAGATCTACCACGACTTTGGGGATCAGGTGCCCTGGGGCGGCCTTGCCGTTGTTGGCTGACTTTTATTTGGCCAGTCAGTCGGATAGTATCTGCCTATGGATCACGAACAGGTTGCGAAGGGGCTGCGGGCCCGACTTGAGAAATTGGAGCAAACGATTGTTCATGCCGACGTCAAGGAGCACTTTCTATCGTTTGCCAAGAAGAACCTCGATGAACTCGAACGCTCCTGGATTCAGCACGGGCCGAAGCATATCGCGGATGTAATGTTGCCGCTAATAGAAGAGCAAGTGGCGCGGGCTGAGGTGGCGGTGGCGAAGTACGGCCCAACCATACGAATGATCGCAGGCTAGGTTCGATGGACGAAAAACCGGACTGGAAGAATCATGGGGTACGCATCGTGCGCAGCGGGGAACTGGACACGAATACGCCGCAGACGCGGGGGATGACGCGGGCGGAGGCTATTTCGCATGCTCGCGTGGGGGCGCAGAAGCTTTGGGCTGGGACGGTTACCGTCCATCCGCGCGCGAAGACGGGGCCGCATCATCACGGGGAACTCGAGACGGTGATTTACATTGTGAGCGGGCGGGCTCGGCTGCGCTGGGGCGAGAAGTTGGAGTTTGTGGATGAGGCTGGGCCGGGCGATTTCGTTTACGTTCCGCCGTATGTGCCGCATCAGGAGCTGAATGCGCGGGTGGATGTTCCTGTGGAGGCGGTGCTGGTGCGGAGCGGGCAGGAACCGATTGTGGTGAATCTCGATATTCCGAGTCCGGAGGATGAGCCTGAGGCGGGGGAGGCGGATCCGTTTCATTCGGGGCCGCGGTCGAGCTAAGGCGGCAGAGCGGAGGTCCCAGGTGAAGTTCATGCGCATGGCATTGATCGTGGCCGTAATTTTGTTCGCAACCAGTACCTTAACGCGCCGGGTCGAGAGTCAAGCGCCGAACGAGGGGCGAACAGGGACCAAGGTCGTGCTCCTTGGGACCGGCACACCGATCCCAGACCCTGATCGTTCTGGTCCTGCAACCGCCATCGTTGTTGGCGACAGCGCGTATCTCGTCGATTTCGGACCCGGCGTTATACGGCGGGCAGAGGCCGCTGCTCTGAGCAGGAAACTTCCGGCAGTCGAGCCGGGCAACTTGAAGGTGGCATTCGTCACGCATCTGCATTCAGATCATACGGCCGGCTATTCTGACCTAATTCTGACGGGATGGACATCAGGCCGGACAGTGCCACTGGAAGTTTATGGTCCCTCCGGGCTGCAGTCGATGACCGAACATATTTTGCAGGCTTATCGTGTTGACATCGAGACACGCACGAATGCTGATGGAAACCAGCGGCGTTTTCCCAATGGATGGAAAGTGAACGCGCACGACATCAAGGCGGGAGTGATATATAAAGACGAAAAGGTCACGGTGACAGCGTTCGCTACGAAACACGCGATGGAGAGCTACGGGTATCGCTTCGAAACGCCGGACCGCACGATCGTGATCTCCGGCGACACGAATCCAGTTGAGGCAACTATCAAGGCCTGTAACGGGTGCGATGTCCTGGTGCATGAGGCGCAGCCGCTCGAAGTGCTCGCCAAGATGCCCGAAAGCATCCAGTCGTTCGATTCGAAGTACCATACGACGACCGAACAACTCGCGGAGCTGGCGACCAAGGCTAAGCCGAAGCTGCTTGTTATCTATCACACCGTTAGCTTTCCTCCGGGGATTGCGCCCCCGAGGCTGCTGGCGCCGGACGCGGATGCGAGCGCACTCTACGCTTCGCCAGAAATGCTTCAGAAAGAGATCGGCTCACGGTATCGGGGGAAATTCGTAATTGGAAAAGACCTCGACGTGTACTAGGTCGACTGCGACGATTAGCGAATTCCCTGGGCTAAAGCCCATCGAGCGAGCGAGTGCTTTTTTGCCGGACTGAAGTCCCGCTCCCCCTGATAAATCAGGGGGCGCCCACCTGAAGAGCGCACTTCGTAAATTGACTACGAACCGACAACGCTATTCGCTGAAGAGTTTGGGTTGGGCGGCGGAAGCGGCGGCGCCGGTGCGGGAGTCGCGAGGGGAGCGGCGGGCGATGCCGACTACGCCGAGGACTTTCATTTCGGCGAGGGCTGAGCGGGGGATGAACATGCGCAGGTTGTTGCCGTGGAGGTCGGGGGGCGTTAGCTGGACGCCAGTGTCGAGCATGTCGAGGAGGTCGTTGGCTACGATGCCTTCCATGACGTCGTCGTCGCGGAAGCGGAGGCGAACCCAGAGGCCGTCGAGCTTGGGTCGGCTGAGGAAAGTTTTGCGCTCGGGCTCGAAATCGTCGGTGAACTCGCGGACGAAGTAGATGGACTTCACATCGTCGAGGGCGAGGGAACGGTGCTCGCCATCCAGGGTGAGCAGATCGACGGTTTCGGAGCGGCCGAGGGAACTGGGGTTCAGGTAGCCGCGCATGGGCGTCCCGTCGAGGTGAAGGACGACCACCTTTTTGTGCGTGGATGATGCGGCGGCGCGGCTTTTGACGGCTTGAGCCACAGAACGAGCCATTTTCGGGTAGATTGTTGCTAAGTTCCCGGATGTTATGTTATCCTTACGCGATTTTTTGTCAAGTTATTGGTGCTTAAAGGGTTAGCACCGGAGCCCCACCGATTGACCGTAAAAGGACACCTCCTAAAGTCGGCCTCGGTCATAGCCCTTGTCACCGTTATCAGCCGGATTTGCGGATACTTACGAGATCAGCGTGTAGCCCTCCTGCTGGGGACATCGCCCGCCGCCGACTCGCTCGTGCTTGTTTTCGGGATTCCCAATCTGATACGGCGATTGTCGGGGGAGGGGGCGCTGGGTGCGGCGTTTATTCCCGTTTTCAGCGGCTACCTGAGAGACAAGCCACGCGCTACGGCATGGTCGTTCGCACAAAAGGTATTTTGGGATATGGCGGCCGTCTTGGGAGTGCTCGCCGTCTTGGGAGTGGTATTCGCGCGGCAGATAATTCACTTCTTCACAATTTTCTCGCACAACTCGGCGCAGTGGGATCTGGCGGTTTTTCTGGGGCGAATCATCATTCCGGCGATATTCTTCGTTGCGCTGGCCGGCATCGCGGCGGCTATGCTCAATAGCTTTCAGGTGTTCGCATTGCCCGCGGCGACGCCGATATTTTTCAATCTGGTGCTGATTCTGTTTTCGCTGGGAGCCGTATACCGGCCGGTGATGCAAATGGCGCCGGCTCGATTTCAAACCCCGGCGGTAGCGATAGCGTGCGCAATTCTGCTAGGCGGAATTATCCAGTTCGCGGTTCAGATTCCGGCGCTCGTGCGTCGGGGCATGCATTTTCGGCCAGAAGTATCTTTCAGCGATCCGGGAGTGAAGAAAGTAGCGCGCCTGATGGGCCCGGCTGTTTTCGGGGTGGGCGTCTACCAGCTGAACTTCTTCGTGGACAAAATTTTCTCCACGTCGTCGCGGATGCCGACCGGGAGTGTGATGTCGCTTTACGTGGCCGAGCACGTGACGCAGCTGGTGATGGGGATTTGCGCGGTGGCGATGTCGACGGCGCTTTTGCCAACATTGTCGCAGCAGGCGGCGGCGAAAGATTTTGTGGAGATGAAGCGGACGTTCGGATTTTCGCTGCGAATCGTGTCGTTCATCGCGATTCCGGCGGCGGTAGGATTGATTCTGCTGCGCCAGCCGATCGTGCAAGTGCTGTTTCAACACGGAAAATTCGTGGCGGAATCCACGGCGCTGACGGCGCGCGCGCTTTTCTACTACGCGCTGGGGTTGCCGGCGTTTGCGGCGATCAAGTTGATCACGCCAATGTATTACTCGATGCACGATACGATGACGCCGGCGAAGGTGGGAGCGTATTCTCTGGCGCTGAACATCGCGTTCAATTCGCTGTTCTTGCTGTTCTTTCTGAGGTATCTCTCGAACGGAAGTCCGGCGCTGGCGAGCTCGCTGGCGGCGTATTTTAATTTTGTTCTGTTGTTTGCAATTTTTCGCAAGCGGCACGGGCGGCTCGGGGCGCGGGGGTTGGCGGCGTCATTGAGCAAGATGGCGGCATGCGCGGTGGCGATGGCGGCGGTTTGTTATGGGGCGCTGAAGACGAGCCATTTTGCGGGCGTGAACGATTTCCTGCGGCAGGCGGCGCTACTGGCGGGAATCATCGGCGTATCGAGCGGAATATATTTTGGATTGGCGTGGCTACTGCGATGTGAGGAATTGAGTGAGTTTTTTCTTTTGCTCCGGCGGGCGGAAGGCGCAGCGCCTGCCGCGGCGGTGGATGTCTAGAGATAGTAGCGAAACAGGGTGGTCCGTAGGAAGCTGAAGGCCAGAACGATCAGCGAAGGACTTGAATGGCACTGGAAGCGGATGTCCGGACGTTTCTGAGTTATCTGCGAGTCGAGAAAGGGCTCTCGGACAATACGATCCAGTCTTATCGCCGCGACATGCTGAAGTTCGTGGGGTTTCTTGACAAGCAGAACCTTGTTACTGCAAAGATTCAGCGGCAGGATGTGGTTAATTTTTTGGCGATGCTTTATAAGCGGCGGCTGGACAGCCGCTCGGTGGCGCGTCATCTGGTGACGGTCCGGCATTTTTTCCGGTTTGCATTGCTTGAAGGATTCATCAAGGAAGATCCGGCGGCGACGATCGAATCACCGAAGTTCCGGCAGAGCCTGCCCTATTTTCTGAGCGTCGAGGAAGTGGAGCGTTTGCTCGCGCAGCCCGACACCTCTTCCCCGGTCGGTTTGCGCGATAAAGCGATCATCGAGTTGATGTACTCGACGGGGATCCGCGTTTCCGAACTGGCGGGCATTCGGGTAGGCGATTTGCAGCTCGACGCAGGATGTCTTCGCTGTATTGGCAAAGGCAATAAGGAACGCCTGGTGCCGGTGGGGAAGAAAGCGCTCGCCGTGGTCGAGGCGTATTTGAAAAAATCCCGGCCCGAGTTGCTAAAAGACAACGCGTCAGCGCATTTGTTTCTGAATCAACGAGGACGCGCGATGGATCGCATAACGATCTGGAAGATGATGGGCCGGTATGGAAGGAAGGCGGCGTTGCGGAAGCCTTTGAAGCCGCATACGCTGCGTCACAGTTTTGCGACGCATCTGCTGGATCGCGGAGCGGATCTTCGTTCCGTACAGATGATGCTGGGACATTCGGATATTTCAACGACGCAGATTTACACGCACGTGGTGGAAGAGAGATTGAAGCAGGTTTACAAGGCGCATCACCCGCGAGCCTGAAAACGGCTTCGCGCGGAATTCGCGGAAAGGCGTAACGCTCATGCCCGACTACATGTATTTGCTGGAAAGCAGGCTCTCACCGGAACAGCGCGCCGTGCTGGAGCGCGTGCAGGAATTATCGCGTTCGCAGGACGTGAACATCTATTTGAGCGGCGGCGCCGTGCGCGATCTGATTTCCGGCCAGCCGATCCGCGATCTGGATTTCACGGTGGAAGGGAACCCGGTCCGGATGGTGCGTGAATTGGAAAAAGGCGGCGCGCGAACTTTGTGGGAAAGCGAGAAATTGCGCCACTACGAAGTGATTTTTGCGGGGGATGTGGATGGCTCGATTTCCGGAGCGCGCGACGACGTGTACGAAAGGCCGGGCGCCAAGCCGGAGGTGCGTTTCTCGGGAATTATGGAAGATTTGCGGCGGCGCGATTTTTCCATTAACGCGATCGCCATTTCGCTTAATACGCAGTCACGCGGGCTGCTGCTCGATCCGACCAATGGCCTGGCGGACCTCGAAAAGCAGGAAGTGCGCGCACTGACCAATCACGCGTTTACGAATCAACCGATCCGCCTGATGCGAATCCTGCGTTACTGCGCGCGGATGAATTTCCGGATGGAATCGCGTACGCAGGAATGGTTCGACCTGGCCATCGAACGCGAGCTGCACAAGAATCTGCAGGGCGCCGACGTTGGAAATGAGGTGCGCTCGCTCGCGCGCGAGGATAATCCTGTCACTACGTTGAAGGCGTGGGAGTCGCACGACATGCTGGCCGCGATTCATCCAAATTTGCCGCGTCGAAAGCCGGACTACGAGAGCCTGAACAAGCTGGCGCGCGTCCGCGGCAATCTGCTGGAATCCGGGCTCAGGCCGCGCTTGAACGTGCCGGTGATGTATTACACGCTGGGCCGGCTGAAGGATCGTGAGGCCGCGACGGCGATGCGCAATATGGAGCTGCGAGCGGCTGAAATCAAGGAAGTGGACGAGCTGGTGGGGCACGCGCAGAAGATTGTGCAAGATCTGAAGGGACGCAAAACGAATGCGCCGAAGGATGCGTATTTTTATTTGTCATCCGTGCTGCCGGAAATGATTGCGTTCATCGAAGTGGAGATGCCGAATCCGAAGGCGTCGTCGAAAATCCGGAATTACCTGCAGAAATGGCGTCCGCTGCGGCTGGGGCTTCCGGTGGGTGAACTGGACGCGTTGGGAATACCGCGCGGACCGAAATTTGACAAAATCATCGAGGAGCTTTTCGAATTGCAACTGCGCGGAAGAGGGCGCGATCCGGAGAGCCGCGTAAAGATTCTGCGGAACCTGGCGGGAATCAAAGAGGAACCGAAGAAAAAGCCGGAGAAGGAAAAGAAGCGGAAGGGCAAAGAGGCTGGTGCGCCGGAAGGGAAGCACGAAAAATCGAAAGGCGAGCCTTCGGCAACTACTACTCCGTCAGCGGCTGCGAAATCTGCGCCGGCCAGCGAGAAGACAGCGAGCGCCGCAGCGGGCGCATCCGCAGCAAAGGCAAAGAGCAAACCAGCGAAAGCCGGCGCTGCCGCCAAACGCGCCCGCCCCGCCGCAAAGCCGAAAGGGCGAGCCGCGAAGTCCGGCCGGCGATAGAGTCAGTGAAGAGATTCCGAACTCACCACAGGCTGAGCTGCGCCTAGCGAGCTGGTGTGTCGCGAATTTCATCCCGGCGATTCGTGATGGCCGATTCCGCGAAGCTGGTTTAGAATGGATTTTGAATGGCTCCTCCGAATTTCGTTCACCTACATCTACACACGGACTACTCTCTCCTGGACGGCGCTTGCGAAATCGGCGAACTAACGGCCGAAGCGGCGCGCCGGGGCATGCCTGCGGTGGCGGTTACCGACCACGGAAATCTTTTCGCCGCCGCGAATTTCTTTCATAAGGCGGGAACCCACGGCGTAAAGCCGATCATCGGCTGCGAAGTCTATGTTGCGCCGGACAATCACAAGAATCGCGGCAGTGATGCGGAGCGCTCGAATCATCTTGTGCTGCTCGCGGAAAATGAAGAGGGCTACCGCAATCTGATTCAGCTGGTTTCCACCGGCTTCCTCGACGGCTTTTACTACAAGCCGCGCGTGGACCACGATCTACTGCAGCAACACAGCAAAGGATTAATTGCACTCTCGGCCTGCCTGCGCGGGGAAGTGGCTGACGCGCTCGTCTCTGAGAAATACGACCAGGCGAAAACCAACGCCTATCGCCTGCGCGACATTTTTGGCAAAGGGAATTTCTTCCTCGAGGTGCAAGATCAGGGAATGGAAATCGAGACGCGCATCAATCGCGATCTCGTCCAGCTCTCGCGCGAAACTGGGATTCCGCTTGTGGCGACCAACGATTGCCATTATCTGACCCGTTCCGATGCTCATGCGCAGGAAGTGCTGATGTGCATTCAGACCGGCAAGACGATGAGCGACAGCCAGCGGATGAAGTTCCCCACCGATCAGTTTTATTTCAAAACGGCCGAGGAAATGGCGGAAGTGTTCCGGGAATTGCCGGACGCCGTCTCCCGCACCGTGACGATTGCGGATCGCTGCAACGTAAAAATCCAGCGAGTGACGAATCCGTTCCCGGAATTCAAAGTTCCTGAAGGATTCACCGCTGATTCGTATTTCGAAAAGGTAGTTCGCGAGGGATTTGTCACCCGCGCTGCGTTGCTCGAAAAGCTCGCGAGCGAGAACCGCCTGCGACATCCGCTGTCGGTGTACGAGAGCCGACTGACTTCCGAGATCGAAATGATCAAGAAGATGCGCTTTGCGGGCTACTTCCTGATCGTCTGGGATTTCATTCACTACGCGCGGGCGCAGGGCGTTCCCGTGGGGCCGGGACGCGGATCTGCGGCGGGAAGTCTCGTCAGCTACGCGCTTCACATTACCGACGTTGATCCGCTGCAGTACGATTTGCTTTTCGAGCGCTTTCTAAATCCGGAACGCGTCTCGCTGCCCGATATCGATATCGATTTCTGCATGCGGCAGCGCGGCGAGGTGATTGATTACGTACGGCAAAAATACGGGGACAAGAGCGTCGCGCAGATCATTACCTTCGGGACGATGGCGGCGAAGGCGGTGCTGAAAGACGCAGGGCGCGCGCTCGACATGCCGTACGGCGAAGTGGACCGGCTGGCGAAGATGGTTCCCACCACGCTGAACATTTCGCTGGAAGACGCGTTGAAGCAATCGCCGCAACTGGACGCGATGCGCGAAAAAGACGAGCGCGTGAAGGAGCTGGTGGAGGTCGCGCTTCGGCTGGAAGGGCTGGCGCGCCACGCTTCGACCCACGCGGCAGGCGTGGTGATTTCTCCGCGACCGCTCACCGAGATCGTTCCGCTGTACAAGTCAAACAAAGACGAAATCTCCACGCAATACGACATGAACGCGCTCGAGCGCATCGGCCTATTGAAAATAGATTTCCTAGGGTTGAC
>Ga0210394_10000493_pt1 | contig 82354 bp, 81 predicted proteins | sample IncBWC12MmetaG_FD_160121 | JGI IMG/M metagenome (GOLD analysis project Ga0210394, IMG submission 160121) | Forest soil microbial communities from Barre Woods Harvard Forest LTER site, Petersham, Massachusetts, United States - Inc-BW-C-12-M | ecosystem: Environmental > Terrestrial > Soil >...
AAATTCGCCTTTCCACATTGCGCTACTCTCGAGCAAATATTTGCGGTTTACTACGCCATGCGAGACTTGAAACTCGCATAACGTAGTGCCAGCTTCCTTCAGTTGTCAAAGAACTTCAATCCTGTCATCAACTTCCGACTGGATTGTCTCCCCTCCCGGGGGAGCGCGCGAGCGGTTTGGAGCCGCAGCCGCGAAAACTGTTTTTTGCAATAAAAAACCCGGCGTCGAGCGCCGGGCGGATCCGCCGATCCTGCGGGCCAAACTTCCTGGCCTCTAGGGCGGACGTGCTCGATGCTCGATTTCTTTCTACCCGGTGTTTGTATCCAAACTCACCTCTTGGTTAGAAGGCGGAAACCGGTTCGTCAGCGATGCCCACGCCTTCGCAGGCGTGTACTCGCATCAGGGGAGTATAGCAAGTCTAGGAATTTCGTCAAGTGTTTATGAATTATTTTTACAGCGTTCTTCTGTGGATTTCGACTGCTTCTGTGGATATTAACGCGCGCAAGGAATGCGGCCTGGATTTGATCGCTCTCAGCCTTTGTTGTGTTTGAAGAATTCCACTTGGCGCAGGCGCTTTTCGGCCTCCTCGCGCGTCTTGTACGGACCGCCCAGATTCTTGCCTTCCTTCTCGGAAAGCACTTTGTAACCGCCTTTCACTTTTTTGATCATGCGCTACCCTCCTGCGCTAGTTTTCCCCTACGACTCAGCAGAGTCAATACTCTGCTTGCTGTAGACCTGCTCGCCAGCGGCGGCTTTCTGCGATATGTTCTCACCCTGCCGGGAGGCGCACAGTGACGCCACACACGCAATCGGGCGATGGCCGAATCGCATTAATCACGGGCGGTACGGATGGCTTAGGCCGCGCTACCTCCGTGATGCTGGCCGAGCGCGGGTATCGCGTCGTCGCCGGCGGGCGCAGCGCGGAGCGCATTGCTGCGCTGCAGCAACTGGCGCGGGAGCGCAAGCTGCCGCTCACGGCGACGGAACTGGATGTTTGCGACGAGGCCTCCGTGGACCGCGCTGTGACGGAAATCGAGAAGAGCGCCGGAACGGTGGACGTGCTGGTGAATAACGCCGGCATTGCCATCGCCGCCGTGATGGAAGAAATCACGCTCGCCGATTTACACAAACAATTCGAAACGAATTTTTTCGGCCTGGTGCGCATGTCGCAGCGGGTACTGCCGGCGATGCGGCGAAAGCTCAGCGGCCGCATCATTAATATGAGTTCCATTGCGGGCAAGCTGGCCTCGCCGCTTTTCGGACCCTACAGCTCGAGCAAGCACGCGGTGGAAGCAGTCAGCGACGCGATGCGCCTGGAAGTCTATCCGTTCGGGATTCAAGTCGTGCTGATCGAGCCGGGTTACATCCCCACCAGCATGAATCGCAACGCGGGCGAATTATCCTCCGCCTACGCGAAGGGAGCGGAACAGAGCCCCTACAAATCGCTGTATCAGGGGTTTCTCAAGTCGTGGAGCAAAACCACGAAGGCATCGCGCTACACGCCGGAAGATTGTGCGCGGGTGATTCTGCGCGCCATCGAAGACGATCTCCCGCGAGCACGCTACGCGGTAACGCGCGAAGCGAAAATCGGCATCCTCGTCCGCCGCCTGCTCACCGATCGCGCCATGGACCGCCAAATGCGCAAGACGATGGGCATCGCCGACTTTCACCGCACGCCGCAAACAGACACGCGAAAGTAATTGCCAGGCAATTGCGAGCGACGTCAAGCCGCCGATTCGCTGCAGATTCCCGCGACGATTAGTCCCAGAATGATGAGTTGAATGCCGCCCGCGACCATCCACTTGATCGCCAGCTGGTACGGCACAATGTACACGACGTATTCACCCAGCGCGGTGGGGATCACCGTAAGGAAGGCGATGAGGATACCGTAGCGGATGCCCTGGACGATCCACGGCTTTTTCTCGGCTCCGCGCGTATAAATGTACGCAAAGAGCGCCGAAAAAAAGAACTGGCCAACGGCCATGGCCCAGAAACGGTGCATGATTCCCGCGTTGGAGCGATGGCTTGCGGGAATCGCCGCGTAGTCGCTCATCAGCCACACTTCGTGCACCAGATAGTTCGTGAGCATCAGCACGATATAAGTCGCCACAATCGCCAGTAGCAGTTTCTTCATGGCCGTGATCGCCTCCTGCCGCCAGATTTGTGCGCTCCGGGGAAAAAACGTGAGAAGGAAATGCTCCGAGCGCGTGTTGACGCACTCCGGTAGGAGCAGCCTAGCACCGCCGTGGTGGGGACGATAGCGATATTTGCGCCGCGCTAGCGCAGACCGGAGTTTTAGCGGAAGGTCGCTCGCTGCTCGATTTCTCAGCGGTTTGAAGGTCGTGTTTGCGCGGCGGCAATTACGGATTCGTGACTTGAATCGAGACGCTGGCCGCGCGCAGCGGAACATACTGCGCTTCCCAAGCCGCATGCGCGGGACTTTCGGCGTAAGCGTCGGCGGCGGCGCGATCGCGAAATTCGATGGCGTAGGCGGCGTTGAAATCGCGCGGCTGCATGCGTTCACCTTTGATCCAAATGTTCTTGATGCCGGGAATTTTGGCAGCCATGTCCTTGATGCCGTCAATCGCTTGTTGCTTTTCGGCGTCGCTGGCCGCGGGGCTCCATTTCAGCTCGACGACATGCAGAATTGTCTTCGGCTGGCCGAAGCGGTTCTGTCCCGCCACGTAGCCACTCGCAAACAAGGCCGCCGCCGCGAGCGCGCCACAAAAAATCTTTCCCGCATTCGTAACTCGGATTCGCATTGATTCTCCTTCGACAAAATTGCAGATAACGAGTTTAAGCGAGGTTGCGCCAGACTCGCAACGGATGTCGAGCGATACGTTGCGTGCATGGAACTTCGCCGCGCGACGCAGCACGAATTGCATTGACCCGCCGCTTCCCGCTTGGATACGATGCGCAACAATGTTCTCAGATGCGCGGCCCCAGCGCGGCTGCGCGGAGGCGTCATGTACTGTTCAAAGTGCGGGGCTAATGTTGCGGACGGTACTGCTTTCTGCAGCGCATGCGGCCAGCCGATGGTGGGATTCTCGGTCGGGCAAGCCGCGGCCACTCCGCCAGCCGCTGCGCCGGCTGGGACAGTTTACGCGCCGCCCGCGCAAGCGGCCTGGCAAGCTCCGGCAGCGCGCTCGGCCGTGGCTTACGCGGGTTTTTGGCTGCGCTTGGTGGCCGCTATCATCGACGGGCTAATCCTCTATTTTGTCGGGATGATCCTGTTTCTTCCCTTTGCGGCTTCGATGGGTATGGGCATGCGCGGAATGATGACGGGCCGCCCGCCGAACCTGGAAGGACTGTTGCCGTTGATCCACGCAATGATCCGGATCACGCTGCTGCGCACGGTTCTCCACTGGCTCTATTACTCGCTGCTGGAAAGCTCCGCCTGGCAGGCGACGCTGGGCAAGAAGGCGCTGGGACTGGAAGTTACCGATCTTGACGGGAACCGCATCAGTTTCGGCCGCGCTACCGGCCGGTTCTTCGCGAAAATTATTTCCAGTATCATCCTCTTCATCGGTTACATCATGGCGGGGTTCACGGAGAAGAAACAAGCGCTGCACGATATTCTGGCTGGCACGCTGGTCATCCGCAAATTGTAGGAACATCTGGCGGTGCAACTGCGTAGTTGTATTTAAGGGAGCGCAATGTTCTGTTCAAAGTGCGGGGCAAACGTCACGGATGGTGCGGCATTTTGCAGTGCGTGTGGACAGCCCACCAGCACCGTGACGCCGATTGGGACCGCGCCCGTACCTGCGGCTCCTGGACTTCCCGCGCCCTATGCTCCGCCTGCGCTCGCGCCAGTCCTGCCGTCGCCTTACGCCGGATTTTGGCTGCGGGTTGTGGCGCACTTGATTGACGATCTGCTGTTAGGCATTGGCTTCGGGATCTTGGTCCTGATTGCCGTCGCGACGATCGGCGTCGGGTCTCTTCGCACCATGATCGAAGGCATGAACGGCGAAGACCCCCAGATACCCGCGGCAATGATCTCGGCGATCATCTTCGTGGGCCTGGCGTGGATGCTGCTCGCTTGGATTTACAATGCCGGGATGGAAAGTTCCCGGCATCAAGGAACACTCGGGAAAATGGCGCTGGGATTGATCGTCACGGATCTGCAAGGGCGGCCAATCGGATTCGGCCGTGCCAGCGGAAGGTATTTTGCAAAGATCATCACCGGGCTGATTCCCCTGGGGATTGGTTACGCGCTGGCGGGATTTACCGAAAAGAAGCAAGCGCTGCACGACATGATTGCGAGCTGCCTCGTCTTGAGGAGAACGTAGAATCCGCCTATCAACGGCGGCCGTGGAAGGGCGGGGCTTTCGCCCCTGAAGCCGTCGCCTACACTCCCCACCCGTACCGCTCGGAATGAACCAGCGCGTCGTGCAGTTCCGCGCGAATGTGCTCTGTGAATTCAGAGCTGCGCAGAACGCGCCCGCCGGTCTCGGCGATATCAATGGTGCGAAAACCGTGATCCAGAACGCGGTCCACGGCTGCTTCAATCCACTGCGCTTCAATCTCCAAGCCGAATGATTCGCGCAGCAGCAGCACCGCGGAAAAGATTGCGCCGAGTGGACACGCAATATCTTTGCCTGCAAGCGATGGCGCGGAACCGTGAATCGGCTCGTACAACGCGGGCTGGCCGTCGTCGCCGCAACTGAGCGAAGGAATCAGCCCGATGGAGCCGGCGAGCGCCGCAGCCTCATCGCTGAGAATGTCGCCGAAAAGATTTCCCGTAAGGATCACGTCGAACTGCGCCGGGCGCAGCAGCAACTGCATCGCGGCATTATCAACGTAAAGGTGCTCGAGCGTAACTTCGGGATAATCGCGAGCGATGCGCGTCACGGTGTTACGCCACAGCGCTGAAGTCGCCAGCACGTTCGCCTTATCCACGCTGGCCACGCGGCGATTGCGCCCGGCGGCTCGCTCGAAGGCGTAACGCGTCACGCGTTCGATCTCCGCGGCGGTATATTCGGCCACGTCCCGCGCGCGTGCTCCGCTGCCTTCTCCAGCGAGTGAATGCTCGCCAAAATAAATGTCTCCAGCCAATTCGCGAACAATCTCGAAATCGCAATCGTCAATGCGCTCGCGGCGCAGCGGAGAAATGCCGCTCAGCGCCGGACGCAGCCGAATGGGCCGCAAATTAATGTATAGACCGAGCGCCTTGCGCAGGCCCAGCAAGCCAGCTTCCGGGCGCTTATCGAGCGCCAGACCATCCCATTGCGGTCCCCCGATCGCGCCAAGCAAAATCGCGTCGGCAGAGCGGCAGCCTGCCAGCGTCTCGGCAGGCAGCGGCGAGCCAAAACGCTCGATGGCGGCTCCGCCAAAAGCAAATTCGCGGAATTCAAATTTGTGGTCGAAAGATTTCGCGCAGTCTCCGAGGATTTGTACCGCGGCATGCGTGACTTCGGGTCCGATTCCGTCGCCCGGCAATACGGCGATGGTCTTCCTCACTCCAGACATGACTGTCGTCTCCCGTGGCGATGAAAATTGTTCACTTCAGCGCGTCACTCCTGCAGCTGCCGTTTGTTGCGCAGGCGCATGGGTGCGCGCGCGGCGCACCCTGTGAATGATCGAAAGCAGGTCGCGATCGGTGACTTGCTTCGCGGCGTCGGCGCGCGCCGTCGCCAGGCCGTAGCACTCGGCGAGTTCCGTGTCGCTCGTCGTGTAGCCCAGCTCTTCCAAGCGCGCGCGCAAAGCGTTGCGTCCGGAATGCTTGCCCAGCACCAGGCGTCGCGCCGGAACGCCCACTTTTTCCGGCAAAATAATTTCGTACGTAAGCGGGTTTTTTAGAATGCCGTCCTGGTGAATGCCCGCCTCGTGCGCGAAGGCGTTCGCGCCCACCACCGCCTTATTCGGTGGCACGTTGACGCTGGTGATGGCGGAGAGCATCCGGCTGGTGGCGTAAATCTTCTCGAGCGAAATATTGGTGTGCACCGCGAAGTGGCTCTTGCGCACCTGCAGCGCCACCGCAATCTCTTCGAGCGAAGCGTTTCCGGCGCGTTCGCCGATGCCGTTGATCGTGCATTCCACTTGGCGCGCGCCCGCGGCAATGGCCGCCAGAGAATTGGCGACGGCGAGGCCCAGGTCGTCGTGGCAATGCGCGCTGAAAATGATTTTAGGATAGGCGGCGAGTTGCTTGCGCGCGGCGCGGAACATATCTCCATATTCATTCGGGGTGGTGTAGCCAACCGTGTCCGGAAGATTAATGACGTTGGCGCCCGCCGCGGCCGCCGCTTCGATCGCCTCGAATAGGAAATCCAAATCGGTGCGGCTCGCGTCTTCTGCGGAAAATTCCACATCGTCGCAATGCGTACAGCCGTAGGCAACCGCTTGGGAGATCTGCGCGAGCGCCTCGCTGCGCGAAATGCGCAGCTTGTGTTTCAGGTGCAGGTCCGAGGTGGCCAGAAAAATGTGCAAGCGCGGTTTGGCGGCCGGTTCGATGGCGCGCAGCGCCGCGTCCACATCTTCCTGCCGGGCGCGCGCGAGCGCCGCCACACCACAATCCTTGATTTCCGCCGCCACGGCGCGCACCGCTGCCAGGTCGCCGGGAGACGAAATAGGAAAGCCCGCTTCGATCACGTCCACGCCCAACTGCTCCAGCTGGCGCGCCAGCTGCAGCTTCTCTTCCGTGTTCATGGAGAAGCCGGGCGACTGCTCTCCGTCGCGCAGCGTAGTGTCAAAAATGTGAACGTGTTCCATGCAGACTCCTTTGGACCCTACCAGTGTTTCGTGTGCAACGCGAGGAGTCCAATTTATAATTCTTGCATGTGAGATAAATCTCTCTTATACAAGATGCTGCGCCCGGAGGTGCATTTCATGGACCTGGCGGCATTGCAGATGTTTCAGACGGTGGCAAACGAGCGCAGCTACTCGCGCGCGGCAGTAAAACTGTTTCGTACTCAGCCGGCGATCAGCATCGCCATGCGCAAACTGGAGGACTGGGTGGGCCAGCCGCTCTTCGTGCGCGGTTCGGGCGCCCGCACCCTCACGGACGCGGGCACGCTGCTGCTGGAATACGCCGAGCGGATGTTGAACATGCGCGAGGAGATTCGCAAGGGTTTGCAGGAACTGCGCGGGTTGGAGCGCGGCCAGCTGTCCCTGGGCGTGAACGAAAGTTCGATCCATGCCCTGCTGCCGGCCCTCGAGCGCTACCGGCGCTTGCATCCCGGGATCCACATTCGCGTGCACCGCGTGTTCTCGCGCGAAGTCCCGCGCGAATTGCTGAATCATCAGCTGGACATCGGCGTAATTTCGTATTTGCCGGAAGAACGCGAACTCACCACCGCGGAATTCTATCGCGACGCGCTGGTGCTGGTGGTCTGGCCCGGCCATCGCCTGGCAAAACGCAAGGACGTGGACATCACCGAGCTGGGCGAGGAGACTTTTGTCGCGCACATCGTGGAGTCACCCTATCGCCACCGCGTGGTCCAATTGTTCGCGAAGCATAAAGTGCCGCTGCGGATGGAAGTGGAGCTGCCCACCATCGAAAGCATCAAGCGGTTCGTAGAGATGAAAAAAGGCGTGGCCATCGTGCCGCGCATGTGCGTCGAAGGCGAACTCGCGCGCGGCGACTTGCGCGAATTGCGAATCAAGCAGATGCGCGTGGAGCGGAAGCTATATTTAGTGTACCGGCAAGACCGCCCGCTGACCGCCGCAGCGCGCGCGCTGGTGGACATTATTCTTCCGCGGAAAAAGGCGCATGCGAAAGTGAAGACCGGCCCGCTCCAACATTAGCCCTTTGCCGCCAACTCATCCAGCGCCGCGCCGATGCGCGCCAGGCCTTCGCGCACGTCCTCGGTCTTCCCGCCGATGCCGACGCGAAAGTGTTCCGGCATTTCGAAGAACCTGCCGGGCACCACGCTGGTCTCGTATTTGTCGCGCAGCAGTTGGCAGAAAGCGTCAGCGTGGCCGCTGGTGAACTGCGGAAACGCAATCGTTCCCGCTTCGGGCCAGATCGCCAGCAAGTCTCTGCGGCTCTTGAAAAATTCCTTCAGCAACGCACGGTTCGTTTCCAGCAACTGCTTCCCACGCGCGGCAATCTCCGGCAAATGTTCGAGAGCGAGCACGCTCAGCAGTTCGACGGGATGCGGCGCCATCACGCCGAACAAGTCGTTCAACCGCCACATGCGCTCCGCCAGCGGCTTCGCGGCAAAAATCCAGCCGCAACGCAATCCGCTTAAGCCATAGGCTTTCGTCAAACTGCTGGCGGTTACGAAATTCGGGCCGAGCAGGAAGGCCGTCTGCCACGGCGAATCAAAACACGCTTCCAGGTACACCTCGTCCACCAGCACGTGCGCGCCCATGCTACGCGCAATTTCCCCCACCATGCGCAGCTTGGCGTCAGTCGTGCGCACGCCGCTGGGATTGTGCAGGTTGGTGATGACGATCAGCCGCGTGCGCGCGGAAATATTGCGTTCTACTTCGCGCGGATCCAGCTGAAAGCCCGATTCGAATTTGCGCGCGAAACGCCGGATCTTGGCGCCCAGATATTCCGCGGTGGAAACAATCGCCCCGTAAGAAGGCTCTTCGATTAAAACTTCATCGCCCGGCTCTACCAGCGCGGCCATGGCCAGATGGTTGGCCATCGAGGTGCCTTGCGCCTGAACAATGCATTCCACCGCCACGCCGGATTTTGCCGAGAGCTTTTGCAGCAGCGGTTGGTATCCGTAGCCGTCGGTACCGGAAATCTCCAGGTCTGCGATGCTCGCGTGTAAATCCGCCAGCGGAAAATGCACCACGTCGCTGCTCGCCAGATTGTAACGGGCTTGGGAGCGCAGCTTCGCCCATTCAATATAGCTAGAACGAATTTCTCGTCGTTGTGGACTCATGGGCCGGACTCATTGGATTCTTATTTAGAACCGAGCAAGCGCCGTGCGCGGCCGCGGAACAGGAAATAGACGGGGACCCCAGCGAAGAGGATACACAGAGCGACGCCCGCATTGCGAGGATATTTGTAGATGGTGTTGAGGACAACTAACCACGCGACGGCAACAAAAACGCCGGTGGTCCAGGGATGTCCGGGGACTCGGTATCCAAGATCCTGTGCCGCTGCTCCCGCGCGCCTTGCGTCGCGCGCGCGAAAGACGAAGAGGCAGCTCGCGGACAAGCCGAAAAATAGCCAATCCATCACCACCACGTAACTGAGGATCTGCTCGTACGTGCCCAGCAGCACGGTAGCGCTGATCAATGTCCCCAACAGAGCGATCGCGGCAACCGGCGCGCGACTGCGCGAGCCCAGCCGCGCGAAGACGCCCGGCAGTACGCCGTCCTCCGCCATTGCGAAGGCCACGCGCGGATAGCTCAGCATCGCCTGGCTCAGAAAACCGAGCGTGGAAATCGCGATGGCCACGGCGATCAATGAGCCTCCCAGCGCGCCGAGCGCTCGGCTCATTACCGCCGATGCCGGAGTGGCACTGGCAGCCAGACCCGCGGGAGAAAGCGCCTGCACGTAAATGAAATTCGCGCAAACATAAAGAACGATAACGCCCATCACGCCGAGCAGCAGCGCTTTCGGTAAGTTTTTGCGCGGCTCACGAATTTCCCCTGCGACGTAGTTGGAAGTCTGAAAGCCTCCGTAGGCGAAAAGCACCGGAATCATGGTCGCGCCGAAAACAGTCAGCAGATCGAACGACGGCGGACGATCAAGCAGCGGAAACCATGCGGTGTGCGCGGCGTTTGCCGGCGTCCAGAAAATCAGTCGCGCGCCGCAGGCGACGATCATGGCGATCGCCACCATGCGCAGCAGCATGAAGACGCTTTGCACGCCGCCTCCGGCGCGCACGCCCAGGCAATTCACCACCGTGAACACCAGCACCACCGCGACCGCGATCAATTTTTCGGGAATCGCGCTGCGCGAAAATACGTGGAAATATTTCGCGAAAGTCACGGCCACCGCGGCGCTGCCTCCCGCGTGAATCACCAGCAGACAGATCCAACCGTACAAGAAACCGAGCAGCGGATGGTACGCCTCGCGGATGTAGGCATACTGGCCGCCAACTTTTGGCAGGCGGTCCGCCAGCTCCGCGTAAATAAATGCTCCGGCCAGAGCAATCGCTCCGCCAGCAAGCCACGCGCCAAGAATCAACGCGGGTGTGTGGACCAGCCCGGCGACGACGTACGGATTGATGAATATGCCGGAGCCTACGATGCCGCCCATCACCAGCATCGTGGCGTCAAATAACCCCAGGCGCGCAGCGAGCGTCGGGCGCGGCTCCGACTGCGAAGAGAGCCTTTGTGCTCCGCGCGATGGAGTGTTGGGTGGCAAGCATTGACGCGCCCGCGACGAACGCTGAATCTCCAGAAGGCAAGCGCGGCGCGAATCTATCATCCTTAGCTACGTGAACCAAGGGTGGTGCTACCCGTGGTGTACTAATCTGACCTGCGAATTTTCTTCGCGTATGGATGTGACCTGTGGGTAACGGTGCAATGCTGAAATTCCTTGCGGGCCAGTTTGGTTCGGCGCATATCTTTCTTGGGGTGCGTGTGGGTTTGGCGAGATTTTTCTCCTGGATAGGGGGGAGGCACGGCCGCCGATTTGTTCGAAAGGCGGGAAAGAAAATGACCGAGTTACTGCTCGATCAGCGCCGGGCGCAGCGTTTGCCGATTTACCTGCCGGTGCAGGTGTACGGCAAGCTGGACGGTGTGCCGTTTTCTGAAAGCACCGAGACCATCAATGTGAGCGCCTGCGGCGGATTGGTGCCGCTTTCCGCCGGCGTCGTGCGCGCGCAAAAATTGATTCTGACGAACCTGCAAACGGATCAGGACCTGACTTGCCAGGTGGCGCGCCTGATTCGCAGCGAAAGGGGCCAGGTGTTGGCAGGTTTGGAATTTCTGCAATCCGCCCCGGGGTTTTGGCGCTCGTCGCCGGCAGCAAACGGCTGAGTCCCGCCGATCCCCGCAGAATAGCTCCGAAGCTGCCGCTAATTGTCCATGGATCGATCCCGGCGATTTGTTCTCCAACGATGGATGGTTTCGGATGTAGACTTGCGCGCGTGCGAATAATCCATTTTTTCGAAGACGGCTGCGCTGGGAACGAGGTGTTTTGATGAGGTACCGCTCCAGACGTGGGTTTGCGGCGACGAACGCTGACAGCCGCGAGTTGCTCGCCTCTGCTATTGCTCACAATGTGCGTAATCGCCCTTGCGCGCCTATGGCTCGCCTGCTGATTTTTGCCGCATTATTTTTGGCAATTCTTGCGCCACCGGCGACGGCACAAACATCGCCAAAAACTCAAACACCCGCGCCGTCGTCTTCTAGCCCTGCACAGGACTACCTGGTCTATGTGGTCTGCGAGTCAGCCGACAAAGTCGTGCTCCTGCGCTTCGGGCCGCACGGCTTGCGCGAAGAGCATGAAACGCACGTCGGCCTGTTGCCCGTCGATATCAATGGTCCACACGGAATCGCCGTATCCCCAGACAAACAATTTGTGTACGTGTCCGTAGGGCATGGCCGCCCTGACGGCTCCGCGTGGAAACTAAAGGCCGGCACGGAAGAAGTGGTGAAGTACACGCCGCTGGGTTTGTTCCCAGCAACTGCGGACATTTCCAAGGATGGCGAATTTCTCTACGTCGCTAACGCGAATTTTCACGGCGATATGGTGCCCTCCTCGATTTCCGTGGTGGCCACCGGTGCGATGCTCGAAGTGAAGCGCATCACCACTTGCACCATGCCGCACGGTTCGCGCCTCAGCCCCGATGGCAGCAGGCATTATTCCGCCTGCATGATGGACGACATGCTCGCGGAAATTGACACGCAAAAATTCGCGGTTTCGCGTTACTTCATGCTCTCCGTTGGAACAGAAATGGGCATGGCGGGCGCGCCGCAGTCGCAGATGAAAATGAGCGACCTCACCTGCGTGCCCACCTGGGCGCAGCCTTCAAACGACGGTTCGGAAATTTACGTCGCTTGCAACAAATCGAACGACATCGTCGTGGTGGACACCGCCTCCTGGAAAATGGTTAAGCGCTTTCCCGCCGCCAATGGCGTTTACAACCTGGCGATGACCAAAGATGGCCGCCTCGTCGCCACCAACAAGCGCGACCAGTCCGTTTCCATCTTCGATCCCAAGTCGGGTAAAGAGCTGGCACGCCTGCCGACCAAGCGGAAGGTAGTCCACGGCGCGGTGGTCACGCCAGATAATCGCTACGCGTTCATTTCGGTGGAAGGCATAGGTTCCGATCCCGGCACGGTGGAGGTGATTGACCTTGACACCCTCAAGACCGTCGCAACTCTCGATGTCCCCACCCAAGCCGCCGGGATAGACTTCTGGAAGATGGAGCCGAGCAACCCGTAAAAGGCCGCTCTCAATTCCGCCGCTCGACCCCGCACTGACCTATTCGCCGTCACCCCGAGCGCAGCGCAGGATCTCTCTTCGTCGTCCGCAGCGACTCAATCGCCAATCACCCTCCGCTCGATTCTCTTGTAGAATCCCGGTTCCACATCTTGGTTTGGGGGTCCGCATGACTTTTCTGTCCAAGATCGTCGCTTCGGTGTGCGTCGCCGCCTATTGTCTGGCTGTGGCCGCGCCATCGCTGTCACCCACCGACCGCACCGCGCAATTTCTGGAATCGGCGCGCAACAATCCGGCGGCGCTGATGGATTTTCTGGCGCGCATGCCCAAGGGTGGCGATTTGCACCACCACCTTACCGGCGCGGTCTATGCGGAAAGCTACATTGACTATGCCGTGGCAGACGGGCTGTGCCTCGATCGCGTGGTTGCGACTCTCGCGCCGCCGCCCTGCGATCCCGCGCAAGGCAAAGTGCCCGCCGCGCAGGCGCTCACGGATTTTCCCCTGCGCAACCACGTGATTGACGCCTGGTCGATCCGCAATTTTGTGCCGGCCCCGGACGACCGCGACGTGCGCCATCATTTTTTCGCCACGTTTGGAAAATTCGACCCGGTCACCAACAAGCACTGGGGCGAAATGCTTGCCGAAGTGGTGCACCGCGCGGGCGCGCAACATGAAATATACCTGGAAACGATGCTGACGCCCGATCAGGGCGAAGCCACGAAACTAGGACGCACGCTCGGCTGGAACGAAGATTTCGCTGCGATGCGCTCGCGCTTGCTCGCCGGAGGCATGGCGCAGGTGGTCGCCGACGGCCGCAAGAATCTCGACGCCGGCGAGAACGTCATGAGGGAAATTTTGGGATGCGCGAAGGCGGAACCCGACATCGGCTGCAGCGTGACGCTGCGTTTTCAGAATCAGGTGCTCCGCGCGTACCCCAAGGAAGAAGTTTTCGCCCAGATGCTCGCCGGATTTGAGCTAGCCAGCGCGGATCCGCGCGTGGTGGCCGTGAACCTGGTGCAATCGCAGGATGAATACCGCGCTCTGCTCGATTTCCATCTGCACATGCGCATGCTCGATTATCTGCATGGGATGTATCCCGGCGTTCACATATCGCTGCACGCGGGCGAGCTGACTCCCGGCGAGGTAAAGCCAGAAGAGCTGCTCGCTTCGCACATTCGCGAATCCATTGAAGTGGGCCACGCCGAACGCATCGGCCACGGGCTGGACGTCTTGTATGAAGCCGACGTGCCGGGGCTGCTGGCGGAAATGGCGCAGCGCCACATCCTCGTGGAAGATTGCCTGTACAGCCACGAAGTGGTGCGCGGCATGACGGGTTCGGAAAATGTGCTGCCGGTTTACCTGCGCGCGGGCGTGCCAGTGGCGCTGGCGACGGACGACGAAGGCATCGTGCGCTCCGAGCTGACCTGGTATTTCAAGCGCGCGGTCGAGGGATATCGCGCCGATTACCCCACTTTGAAACGCATGGTGCGCGACAGCCTGGACCATGCGTTCGTACCGGGTGCCAGTCTTTGGGTCGCGCCTGAGAATTTCACGATGGTCCCGGCTTGCTCGAACCAGCGTCTGGAAACGGAGCCGCAATCCGCAGCCTGCCGAAATTTTTTGGCGGGCAGCGAACGTGCGCGGCTCGAATGGAAGGAGGAAACCCGATTCAGCCGGTTCGAAGCACAGTTCTAGTTCGAAAAGCGTTTGTCGCAGCGGAGGAGTTTGATTGGGTGGTTGGCCGCAAGGCCTGTGGAATTTCTATCGGATTTTGAGCCGAAAACCGATGCTCGCGGCTCTTGGGTTTGCAGCTAACCATCTTATATATATAGAGTTACGGTCACGTTGTCGCAAATCTTGCCGCGCTCCGTATAATTCACAGGTCCTGCCTATAATTCACAGGATCGAACTACTTTCGCGCGCCCCGGCACTGTATAATGTACCTTCCTACCCGGTCCAAGAATAACTTCGAATTGAGGTGTCCAGTGAACCAGGCAATCGTAACGCAGCAATACTCTGGAGTCTATTGTCGCGCCTGTGGTGAACCAATTTCACTGCCCAGCCGAGCGGAAAAAGCGTTGGCAGCGCATCAGGCTGATGCCTCTGAACCGGCGGCGGAGATCCAGCCGGTCGTGTTCAATTTGCGCTGCAAGGCCTGCGAGAAGGAAAATTTCTACGGCGCGAAGGACGTCGCCAATATCCACGGCACTCCCCGGGCAGCCAGGCCACGGCCGCGGGCGGCAAGCTCGCTCCTGCGTCCGGACATCAAGCTGGCGCGCACCGCAAACGCCTAGAGCTTTTGGCAGCGAATGGTTCCGTCGCGAGCATCGTTCCGACGGGACCTGAGTTCGTCGGCCAGCAATATCTACTATTTATTTAGTTTTCGCGGGCTCGACAAAGAGTTAAGAAGCCTTGGTCGATGCTCTGTCGCCGGAGCGACCGCGTAATCCCGTCTCGCAGTAACCTCAAAAACGGTAGTTGAATTCCGTAAAGCCCAACGCACCGTTGGAATTCGCGGGATAGATTGCTTTGATCACCTGCCCGCCTTGCGCCCAACCGAAATACAGTCCCACGGTAATTCCATGCCGCCAGCTGTAGTCTCCGCTGATGTCGTACAGGTTGGCGAGCTTTGAAGCTCCACTGGATGGCCGGCCGCTGAAGCCGAAAGTCCATGGCTGAAACGCGCCGCCGCCCGTGTACCAAAGGTCCGAAGAGCTCGCGAGCCAGAGTCCGTGAATGTCGCTGCGCACTGTGAAATTCTTCGTCGGGCGCAGCATCACTTCGCCGAAAAGATCGCGGTTGTTCATGGAATTGAAAAACGGAAACCGTGCATACACGCGCGGCGTGGGCAGCACTGCGAAGAAAGTTCCGTGCGTTCGGTCGGCCGCGTTCCCATCGCCGCTCGAGTAGTAGTAGCCCGCGCGGAACCAGGGACGCAAGCGCTCGACGGCTGTGGGTTGAAAGCCGGCTTCAATCGCGCCCGCTCCCGAGCGCTGTGTGAGCGCTCCCCATTGTCCACTCTGCAAAACCCCCCATCCCAGCAGATCAAAGGTACCCGCGTCCGTCGCGGTCGCCATGATGTAGTGCCCGCCGTAGGTCCCGATGGCGATGCTGCCGTGATCCGCCGCGCGCACCGCTGCGGGCCGATTGTCGGTCTTCAGCACGTTGCGATCGTCGTAGTAAAACAGTCCGAAGGCCCGCCATTCCGCATGGCTCGATCCGAAGTCCGCCTGCTTGGTCAGTGCCGCGTAAGTGATCGGCGTGTCCACCCAGCCCCAGCCGTCAACCTGGAAAACGCCGCGTGTGGGAATCGCGCTGACGGCCGTGAAATTCCACGAACCGTTGGAGTAAGCATAGCGCAAGCCGTCGAAGCTGCGCATCACATCGGAATAACCAAACGTGCCGAGCAGGCGCTGGCCGATGCGGTCGTTCTTGAGTGCGGCAAGCGTCGGGTCATTGGGTTTCACCTCGCTGCCGTCGCTGAATTCGAAGCGGCCCGCCTGCAAACTGGAATGATCCCATTTGAAGCGCACCAAGGCTTGCTTGGGAAATAGGAACGCCGTGTACTGGTCGCCGTGATTCGCGGCGAAGTAGTTCCCTCCAAGCCCGAGTTGCCCCTGCGGCGCCGCCACCACCGCTCCGTTCGGAATGCCCAACAGCACCGGCACGGCCATCTCAATGTTCCAGTCGTAATTCTGTTTTTTCTGCGAGAGAGAGAAGCGCATGAGCGTGCCGGAATACCCGTAGAGGTTTTGGCCCGCGGCCGGCGTAAACCAATCCCAAGCCTCATAGCGCTCACGAATGCTTCCCGAGAACGTCACCCCGTCGATTTCCAGCGGCGCGGGTTGGTCGGACTGCGCCAGCACGGGTGAGGCCAGAAAAAACAGCACGATGCAAAGCCAGAACGTCTTCAACGGAGCCTCCAAGAAATTGAATTAGGCGGCGAAGCAACGAAACTGCCGGCGGGTGCTAAACTTGAGCTGCCGCCGAACTGCTGGATACACAACTGCGCCGCCGTCGCGAAATCTCCACGGCACAACGAACGAAAAACATGCGCATAAGCGCGCTACGGTTCAAAAGTGGCGAGATTGTAGTACGCAGGTAAAAACGGGCAATACTCTAAACATACTACTGTGTGGGGACAAGCTGCGGCATGGCCAGAAACCTAACGACGGGGGCGCGCCGAACGCGGTGCGGAGCCAGTGCTGCTCAAAATCCGGCGAACTCCACGAAATCCGAACAGATTGGGAACCCGGTGACGGACTTCTCACCGGGTCCCAATCCAGCCGGGATGCAAATGCGAGCGCAAGCCCCGAGCGGCTACTTATTGCGCGCGGATTCCTTCGATTCGTTATGCGGTGAATTTTTCTGCAATACGTCAACCAGGTGGCGGCCGGACGGAGGAACTCCGACGTGGCCCTCAATCACGATTTCTCTGGCGGTGAGCCTGCGCCCATAGACGTCCGCTGTAGCGTCATCATCCGGACGAAGCGTGGATCCTTCCAGGGAAACTCCGGCAAAAAGACCACGCGTGCGCGAATAGCTGAGAATTTCGGCGCGCATGAATGCATCGGTGTCCGCGGAAGCGTCGCGGCCTACCGGGCCCGCGGCGATCGAGGCATCTCCGCCCAGCTTCACTTTGCTGCTGAGAATCGACTGTGCGCCCCGGTCATTCATAATTAGCAGAACGAGATCAGTAGCTTGTCCGCCGATTTGGAATCCAATGCTACCGCCTTCGAGCGCAAACATCGCTGGCGAGCCCCACGGTCCGTGAAATTCCTTGCCGGTGCGGCAAACCATCGCGCCGCGGCCATAACTGGCGCCGACGACGAATGCCGCTTTGAGAACGGACGGAAAGACGATGACGCATTCTGCTCTTTCCATTACATCCTGAGGAATATTGTCCGGCAGGTTCATAATCTCCTGCATCACCACCCCGGAATTTTCCAGGCGCTCTTGTTCCTTGTTCTTGGCAAAAAGCGTCGTGCTTGCGAGCAGTCCCAAACAGACGACCAGAATTGATTTGCGTATCATTGCTGACCTCCATGATCAGAGTTGCGGCTCCCGGAAGTTGCGCTCTCCGAGACCTTTGTGAGGGCGCAGGAAACCACGCCGTGAGCCGGGGGAGCCCGTCGAATGAAATCCGTCCTCCAGCTATCCCCAACCGGGAAATTCCGTTACGAGTTTTTCTTAGCGCCGGCGAAAAGCAGAAATGCTCCGCCCAGAATCGCGAGGCCTCCGACGATGGGAGGCAGTGGTATGTGCTTCTGGGTGTCCGCGGTGGCATGGATCGGCCCCACATCGAGCACCGTTTCGCGATGTGTGTAATTGATGCCTTGATAGGCAAGCGCCAGCGCGCCCAAGACGACCAACAAAATGCCGGCTAGAGAGGTTGGTTTCATAATGTCGGCTCCACGATCAGGAAACTACGCTTCGGCCCTGCAGGACCCGAATCAGCAGGACCACGATGGCCAGGACCAATAAGATATGGATGAACCCGCCGAGCGTGTAAGAGGTGACGATTCCCAACAGCCACAAAATCACCAAGATCACGAATATTGTCCAAAGCATGTTGACCCCTTAACCCTCTTACTTTGTGCAGGTTCAAGGCCAAGTCGGCTGGAGTGCAGTGCGCGAACCGGGCTGCCGTACCACCCTGAGTCTCACGCGATACGAAAGTCTAGTCTGAATCGCCACGACTATCTGTTCACTTGTGCACACCAGGAGATGTTGCTCGCGCGGTCACTTTGCGGCGCTCGCCGCGAGAACAGGCGCGGGAGTGGCCACCTTCAAATGATCGAGATCGGCCAAGACGCTTTGCCAGCGCGCAGCGTCCCTTTTTGTCTCGATCGGAGCGGAAAGATCCCCATAGAAGTTCAGAATGTTGTCGCGCAGCTCCGCTGAGGTGCGATCGAACTTCTTGTCCGTCAGTTGCGCCAGCAACTTTGCATAGGTTTCATCCGTGAGCGTGTACTCCGCTGCCCGGGTCTGGTTGCCGCTATCGAGGTCCATATTCGTCAACTGTAGCGAGCCTGCGCGCACTTCTTCCAAGTGGGCGCGATACTGGTCCACAGTCGTATCGATGCTCTTGAAATACTTGTTCTCGGTGTCCGCGGTCGGATTATTGAACGCCATCGCCTTGAACGGACCGATTTTCGGCGTATATCGCAAGAGAATGGCGAGCACCCGGGTCGTGAATCCCGGCTTCGCGTAATCCTTTCCCCACTCCTTCTCATAGTCGGAGCGCGATAGGCGGTAGAGGAACTTCTTTTTCGCAAAATCAGGCTGCTCGCGCATCATGTCCTTCTGATGGGTTCGCAGCGCAACCTGCGTCAACTCCGGAATCATCCGGCTGACCGCAAAGCGATAGGAACCAACGGCGAGATCCTCGCGCGGCAACACGTCCTTCAACTCCAATCCGTAAACCACGGGAAACGTCCGCTCCAGCAGAGGCTTGGATACCTGGAACCCGATGAAATCGTGATATTGCTTCGACGCGTAACGATTCTTCGCGACCTGTACCATGTCAAATCCGAACTCCGTCTTCAGATGCGCGGTATGGTTTTCGGCGTACTTCACTGAATTTCCGTACTTCGCGCGAAGTTTCGGATACTCGATCGCTACTGCCTCGTTGACTGCGGGATGCCCCGCAGCATCAGCCGTGTAATGTGCCAGCGCACCCAGAGCGAACGCGTACTCGTTGGAGTCCTGACTTTGCGCCAGCAGCTCCCGCACGAAGTCACCGCTGCGAACGTAGTGCACCAAGTTGCTGAATTCCACGCTGCCAAACGGGTAATAGCCGAGGTCCTGGATCACGGCGCCGCCGTAGGCATAGGCGTGCGCTTCCGTGAGCTGGCCTTCGGTAAGGGTTGGAAATCGCTGGAGGAGAAGTGGGCGGAGCTCATCGGTCCACACCAAGTCCACGATTTCCTCGTGGGTCAGCACGGAGTATGCGAAGGAATGGCCGTGGCACAGGAGCACGGCGAGAACAATCGCCACGATGCGGATTGACCAGCGGCTCCGGTTAGCGAACGTAGCAGTTTGCGGGACTCGCGTTCTAATCTGATTTCCTGAGCTCATGGACGAGTTTCTTGGCCTCTTTCATTCTTTCTTTGTAAAACGAGGGGCTGGTCAGAGCTTTGTTCGCGCTGGCGCGCAGGTGCTCCCTGACGCCCTTCTTCGACAAAAATAGAGATAAGGCTGTATACGTTTTGATTTCTTTCTCGAGAAACCTGACGGCTTGTTGTTTCGCGTCATGCATCGCCCACCTCCAAGCTGACAGACTCGCGCTGGCTGAGAAATGGAATATCGCTACGTGCATCACACTTCTTCCAGCTATGCCGCAGGCGCATCCGGCGGCGAAGAGTCTAAATACGTCCGAGAATCACGAGAATCACAACCACCAGCAGCACCAGGCCCAAACCGCCCGTCGGGAAATAGCCCCACTCGCGACTGTGACCCCAGCGCGGGAAGGCGCCGACGAGCGCCAGGATCAAAAAGATAATCAAGATTGTTCCAAGCATTTTTTTCTCCTCTTATCCGATGGAAGCAGGTCCGAAACTTTCTGATTCTGCCGGCGCTGCTGGGGCGATTCGATCCGTACGGCTCGCAATCGCCCCCTGAAGCAAGCGGGGACGGACGGTTAGAGTACGACGCTGATGGAAACGCGCGTATCGGGATAATACGGGTTGTACAGGTAATACCCGCCGTCAATGTAATCAACGTACACGTCGTCGGTGTAGTACCAGCCCACCGGCCACGGCTGCACAAATCCGAACCAAAACCCGCCGTACTGAAAGCGCGAATATCCTCCGACCATCTCGGGTTGGCTGATGACGAAAACGTGCTCGCGGCCGAAATTGGCGCGGAAGCGATCGTCAGGTATGCGAGCGCTGCCTCGGGCGCTTAGGCGCAGTGCCGGCACCGCGCGTTGCCTCTGCTCTTCGGCCGGAGTCCGCTGCGCATGTTGCTGGTTATTCGATTTGGCCTGCTCTGGCTGGCCCTTCGCCTCTTGCTGTTTTTCAGGCTTGGCCGCATCCTGTTTCGCCGACTTGGTGTCCTCTTGTTTCGCGGGTTTGGCTTCTTGCTGTTTTTCAGGCTTAGCTGCTTCCTGTTTCACCGGCTTGGTCTCTTCTTGTTTCGCGGGTTTGGCCTCCGGTTTGTTTTCAGGCTTGGCTGCTTCCTGTTTCGCCGGTTTGGCTTCTGGCTTGTTTTCAGGCTTGGCTTCCTGTTCGTGCTGCTCTTGACGTGCATAAGCACTCGCAGTACTGCCGAGTAGCAAAAGCAACGCCGCTGTGCTGAGAACTCCGAATCGTTTCATGAGTCGTGCCTCCATTCGTATGAATCCGCGCGCCGTCGCTCTTCGCGTCTGGCGCGATAATTCCTTCGCCGCGTTGCGCCAGATTGGCGCGCGGCGGCTGTTTGAATTACGGTCAATTCCGGACTGTTTACGTCCCGACGTGCATCCGCGACAGGGAGTGAAAAAGTCCAAAAATGTTCAGCAACCACAAGACAGTGGCGATCACCACCACGGCGTTCAGAAGTGACTTGATCGATCCCGCCATCGGTATGAAGTTGTTCACCAGCCACAGCAGAACTCCCACCACAATCAGAACCATCAATATCTGAAGTAACGGCATAAGCTTTTTTACCCCTTTCTCTTTACAGGCAGACACTTCGGCCTGTCCCAAGTTGTCGCGCGAAATTTCTGGCTTGATCCAAAGACCTGTTACCGGCGGCTGCACTGAGAGGAAACCTGCGATCTCCGGTGTCTTTCAGGCGAAGTCTCTTGGACTTGGTTCCGGCCTGCTACGTTGACTTCACCTAGGGCAACATCTTAGATGGGTCCAATGGGCATATCTGTTCACTACAGCACATTACCGGGATTTTGATTGTGCCGGTTCGCACCGATGGTAAAATGTCGGATTCGCGAAAGGAGTTTCAGAAGTGGCAACTAAAGCGCAAAGTCACCCGACGACCACCAGGAGCAAGCCCGGCGGGAAGAAAACCTTCAGCGCCCAGGATTTTCTGCAGTCCTCCGGAGTCGCGAGAAAGGTCGCCGAGTTTGCGAAGAAAGAAACGATCTTCTCGCAAGGTGATCTCTCGAAAGATGTGTTGTACATCCAAAAAGGTGGCGTGCGGCTCTCGGTCGTAAATGAAGCCGGCAGGGAAGCGGTGGTGGCTGTCTTGGGACCGGGCGATTTTTTTGGCGAAGGATGCCTGGCCGGCCAGCCGATCCGCATCGGGTCGGCGACGGCGATCGCCCCGACCAGTCTACTGGTCATCGAAAAGAAGGAAATGATCCGCGTCCTGCACCACGAACACGAATTTTCCGACCGCTTCATCACGTACATGCTTTCGCGCAACATCCGCATCGAAGAAGATCTGGTTGATCAGCTTTTTAATTCCAGCGAGAAGCGCCTGGCGCGCACGCTGTTGCTGCTGGCCCGTTACGGCACCGAAGATAAACCGCAGCGAGTTCTGCCAAAGATCTCACAGGAGACGCTGGCGGAAATGGTAGGCACCACGCGCTCACGCGTGAATTTTTTCATGAACAAATTCCGCAAGCTCGGTTTCATCAAGTACAACGGCGGCTTGCAGATCAACACCTCCCTGTTGAGCGTCGTGCTGCACGAATAACTTCAGCGAATTACCTCTGGCATCTCCGCCAGCTCCCTTCGCCCGGCGGCGCGCGATTCCAAAGCAGCGTCGTCGCTCCTACGGGATCAGCACGATTTTGCCGTACGCGCCCCCGGCCATGATCGCGCTATGCGCGCGTGCCGCTTCGGCGAGAGGAATTTCCTGGCCGATCACAGGACGAAGCGTTTTGTTCTCCAATCCCGCAACCAGCGCGGCATGAACGCTGATCAGCTCCTGGGGTGTGGCGTTCGCCATGCTCATGCCCAGGATCGCGCCATCTCGTCCCATGATGTCGCGCGGAGTAATCTCCGCGTTGCCGCGGCTGCCAACGACGGAAACGCGGCCGTGAGGCGCGAGAATCGCGAGATCGCGGCCCAGATTCACGTTAGCGAGCATCTCGACGATCAAGTCGTAACCGCGGCCGCCCGTTGCCGCCAGAGCTTCCTCAAAATGATTGGCAGCAGAATGATCGAGCACCTGGTGCGCTCCCTCGGCCAACACGAGTTTTCGTCCACGCTCGGAACCAACGGTCCCGATCACGCGCAGCCCTGCGGCGCGCGCCAGTTGCACTGCGGCGATTCCGACGCCACCGCTCGCGCCATGCACCAGCAAAGTTTCGCCAGCCAAAGCATGCGCGCGATGAAATAACGCGCGAAAAGCCGTGACGTACGGAACGTGCATCGCAGCGCCTTGGGCGAAGGAGACATGCGCAGGCAGCGGAAACACGAACTGCTCCTCGCACAGCGCCAGCTCCGCATACGTACCGGACAAGCTGCCGGCCAAATACACGCGCTCTCCCGGTTTGCAGCGCTTCGCATCCGGGCCGGCCGATTCCACCGTGCCGGCGCCGTCGCTGCCTGGCGTGTAGGGGAGCGTTGGCTTGCGGGGATAGGTGCCTGAGCGCATGTACACTTCCACGGGGTTGACGCCGGCGGCGCGAATGCGCACCACCACCTGCGCGCCAGAGGCTTTTGGATCGGGCACTTCTTCCAGCCGCATTACTTCTGGGCCGCCGAAATCTTTCACGCGAATTGCTTTCATGGCTTCTCCTGTTCTCGTGTGCCCCGCGAAATCACGCGAGAAATTAATCGACTTAGAGTTTCAATAGCGAGGGCGCGGGCTTGCCGGCCAGCACAGCGTCAATATTGTCTAGCGCGAGCATGCCCATCGCTGTGTTGGTCTCCAGAGTGGCGCTTCCGATATGCGGCAGCAAAAAGGTATTCTGCAGCCGGATATACCCAGGATTAATGTTCGGCTCACCCTCGAACACATCCAAACCCGCGGCGGCCACGCGGCCGGTCTTCAGCGCCGCGATCAGAGCTTCATCTTCCACCAGTCCCCCGCGCGCCGAATTGATCACAATCGCTCCCGCCGGCAGCAGCGCAATGTTCTGCGCATTCAGAAAATGATGCGTCTCCGGCGTGTGCGGCGCATGCAGGCTCAGGAACTGGCTGACGCGCAGCAAACCCTGCGCACTTCGGTGAAAGACAGCGTCTCCCGCAAGCTCCTGAGTCAGCGGATTGCGATTGTAATAGTGGATCTTCATGCCAAGCGCGCGCGCCCGTCGCGCCACGGCCTGGCCGATGCGCCCCATCCCGAAAATGCCCAGCACTTTGCCGGCACAATCCCATCCCAGCAGCCGGGCACCAGAACTCATCTTCGCCCAAGCCCCGGTCCGCACCAATTGTTCTGCCTCGTAAGCCCGCCGCGCAGCCCCCAGCAGCAACAGCATCGCCAAGTCCGCCGTCGCATCGGTCAGCACGCCCGGAGTATTGGCAATCGGCATGTTCCTTGCAGCTGCCGCGCGCAGATCAATGTGATCGTAGCCCACCGAAAAAGTCGCGATCACTTTCACCGACGCCGCAACGCGGCGAAAGAATTCCGCATCCAGCTTCACCACCGGGCTGATAAAAAGCGCATCCGCTCCTTCCGCCGCGCGCAGCACGTCCTCATATCGAGTCGGCGCGTCACTGGATACGCGCCGCACCGTGAAATCCCGCGCGATGCGCCCTTCCACATCCTCGGTGAATTGCCCCAACACCACCAGAATTGCTTTGCTCAAATTCCGCCGCCCTTCCCGCGCCGGCGATTTTGCCGCGCCAAGAGATTTTACCCGATTCGCGAAAAGATGCCTGCAAAGGTAGCGGTAAGGCACGCCCGAAATTAACGAACGTATTGCCAGCCGGGGATTACAGGCGTACACTCTCGCCGATGAAACCCGGGGAAGCAGACAGCCCCTAACCATTGCTCGGTGTGTCCCTCCCCCGCTGCCTGCATCCCAACCTAGGAGAAGGACTATGCGAAAATCATTGTTTTTGGCGCTGTTCTTGGTGTGTCTACAGCCTGCCGCGTGGGGCCAGGCAACACTGATACCTGCGGGAACCCTGCTCCATTGCACGATAGACGATCCCACTATTTCTCCGAAAACCGCGCAAGTTGGCGACCCGGTGCTCTGCCACCTCAGCCAGTTCACCGAGTTCGGTCACGCCGCATTCCCGCGCGGCTCCTACCTGGAAGGACGCCTGGAAGCAGCCAAGCAGCCGGGCCACTTTATTGGCAAGGGATATCTCGATATCGTTTTCGATCACATCGGCATGCCGAATACAGACGCCGACCTGAACGCCAGAATCGTGGCAGCGCAGGGTCAGCACGTGGATAAACAGGGCGACATCATGGGGCACGGCCACGCCAAGCGCGACATGATCGAATGGGCGATTCCCCCGCTGTGGCCCTGGAAGGTGCTCACCCTGCCAGCCCGCGGACCACAACCCAAGCTGAAGAGCGAGCAAATGATCACTCTAAAAGTAATGCAAGACGTCGAGCTGCCTCGCCTAACGGCATATGTATCCCCGACGCCGTCGCGCTACTACGGAGACCCGAATGCACGTGCGAATGTAGCGCCGCGCGCGCAATCTTACGCCCAGCCATCCAGCGGCCCGGTCGCGACACAATCTTCGCCGGGTGTGTACTACGTGCCGTCACCGTCCAGCACTCCCGCCGCCCCGCCCGCTTCGCTGGGCCCGGCGCAACCGGAACTGCCCAGCCGCGCCCTTACGCTGGTAGCGTTGAAGTCGGAGGCGATCTACCCAGCCAGGGATTACTGGGTCGCCGGCCGCCTGCTTTTCTACGTGCTGCCAGACGGCAGCGAGGCGTCCACCGACCTCAAGAGTATTGATTGGCAGCGCACCACGGACCTGAACGCTGAACGCGGAGTCCGCATCACATTGCGGACCACGCCCACCCAGTTCTAGAGGCGAAAATTCCCGGCCCCAAGCGCGACGCCCAGCCAGCCACGGGCGCCACCCCACCAGTTTGCCCGGCTGGCCTTACGCAATGCGGAAAACTGAACGTAGGCCAAGGTTTCGACTTTGTAGCGGCCAGCTTTAGCTGGGCGCCTTTGACTCTTGCAGTCCTCGCACAGCGTCCAACCCCGCACCCTTCAAGTCGAAGCCCAGCCCACCCGCCCCCGCTCGTTTTCATCTCAAGAACCAAAATTCCAGTTAAAATTCCGCGAATTCTCAAGGAAGGCCGCGACGCAATGAAATTTCTAGTACGAAAAGCAGCCCCAGAAGATGTCCCGCGCCTGCGCGAACTAATTGAAGCCTCCGTCCGCGGCCTGCAAGCGGCCGATTACACCCCGGCGCAAATCGCGGGCGCGCTCGAATCGGTCTATGGAGTAGATACCCAACTAATCGCCGATGGGACCTATTTTGCCGTGGAGCGTGTAGCAGTGCGTGAAGAAGACGAGCCCGCAGCGCCTCCTCCACTCGTCACTAATCACTCATCACGAATCACTGTTCCCGTCGCCTGCGGCGGATGGAGCAAGCGCAAAACTCTCTATGGCGGCGATCAATATGCCCGCCGCGAGGACTCCCTGCTCGATCCCGCCCGCGATGCCGCGAAGATTCGCGCCTTCTTCGTCCATCCCCAATGGGCGCGGCGCGGCATTGGCACCTTAATCCTCGAAGCTTGCGAGAACGCCGCCCGCGCAGCCGGCTTCACCCGCCTGGAAATGGGCGCAACGTTGAGCGGCGTCGCGTTCTATTGCGCGAAGGGCTACGCCGCGCTGGAAAATTTGCAAGTGCCCCTGAGTAACGGAGAAATACTCCCCATCGTGAGAATGGCGAAGGAAATCAAACGCAAGTTCTGAGAGCGAGGGGCTAAGTCGCGCCTAGTGCGGCGCGCGATCATACCACTCGGATAGTTGACGTAGAAGTTGATTAGTGTTTGAGTATGCCGTTGGTTCTGCAGTTCCGGGTGCCGACCCTGATTCGCGGCGAGCGTGGGGCGCCGGCCCCGTGAAAAAGCGGGCGTGACCTTTGAGCGAAAGGCTAAGCGCATGAATCGAAGAACAATGCTACTCGTCGCGATCTTCCTCGCCTACCTTGTAGCAGCTGTGTGCACGTCCGCACAGGAAAAGCTGAATCGGGTCGAGCAAGAGCAGGCGCGCGCGATTCTTCATCAGGTTGAAGAGACGATTGAGAAAAATTACTTCGACCCGACATTCCGCGGTATCGACCTGCATGCGCGATTCCAAGAGGCCAATAAGAAGCTTAACGATGTTCCAAATCTCGTCGCCGGACTTGGCGTGGTCGTGTCGGCGGTCGAGGGTTTGAGTGATTCCCACACGATCTTCGTGCCTCCTGCCCGCAACGTAGTTGTCTACAGTGGTTGGCAAATGGAAATGGTAGGTGAGAACTGCATCATTACGGCGGTCGAGCCGAACTCGGACGCATGGGAAAAGGGGCTTCGGCCCGGCGATCAGGTCCTGAAGATCCAAGGCTACGAACCGAGGCGGTCCACGTTTCGAATCATCGATCAGCGAATCAATCAGCTGCTGCCGCTAGCGGAATATCGACTGGTAGTCGCCAGCCCCGGCCAGGCCTCCCGCGAAATCATCACCAAAAGCCAGTTGGTCACTTTGCCGCAAACATCGAACTACTTCCTGGGGGGAGACGGCCAACATCAAATCCGGCGCCTCATTGAGGGTTATCAGCTTTTGACCAGGCCGCGAACGAACGAATTAAATGACAAGCTGATGATTTGGAAGATGCCACGCTTCATCCTCCCGAAGTCAGAAATCGACCGTCTCTTCGGAACCGCTCGCAAGCACGAAGTCTTGATACTCGACCTGCGCGACAACTCCGGCGGCGCAGAGGATGCCTTGCGCTCGATGATAAGCAATGTTTTCGATCACGACATCGTTGTCGGAGACATGATCGAACGCAGCGGAAGCGGTCCTCTGCGAATCTCCTCCAGGGGCGATCGAGCATTCGGCGGAAAGCTCATCGTGCTGGTGAACAGCGCCTCAGGTTCCGCGGCGGAGATTTTCGCACGCGCCGTACAACTCGAAAAACGAGGCACGGTTATCGGGGACACGACCGAAGGAGCCGTTCGCCGCGCAAAAATCTTTCCCCTGATGTTACAGGGGGCTACGTTCATCGCGTACTCCGTGGAGGTTTCGATTGCCAGGCTGAAAATGCCGGACGGCGGGGAGTTGGAAGGAACGGGCGTGACACCTGACGTCAAGGTCATTCCATCACCGTCCGACCTCGCTGAAGGGCGTGATCCTGTTCTCGCGATTGCCGCACAGCTAGCTGGCGCTCCACTGTCGGGCGAACAAGCCGGCAAGCTGTTTCCCGTCGTGTGGGCGACTCACTGACGGCGGATGGCGCACCCTTCGGGTGGAGGCTGTGAAAAAACCAATTTGCCTCGTTTTACGCGCATTTTTTGTACCAGGAAAACGTCTAGCCGAGTTCCCCATCCTTCGCGCCTTTGTTTCATGCGAAGGGTGGGGGTTTAGATGCACGTTGCGACAACCGTTCCGTCGAACTCCTACCTCGCGTGCTGGCCCGACGCTGCAGACGTTCTCCGCCTGGGCGGCGCTTCGATCCCGCGCTGCCGGATCGCAGGATGCATCGCGCTGCAGCCCGATTCACAAAACCTGTACCAAACCTGTCCGTCGCAGCTGCTACAGGTTTAGCGCGATTTCGGACAGGTAGTACTGGTTCTAGACCAATTCTGTTCCATCGCACAGCTGTTTCCGCTGCGGCTTCGCGCTCCATTCGATCGCAAACTAAAATATGAAACTGTATACAAAATCGCCTCGCGCCAGCTGTCCCCGCAACGCGGGACTGCCGCGATTTCCATTTCCTCGCTCCACGCGGTCCGGCAAAACCTAATCGGTGGTGAGCGAAATATTAAAAACGGCTGCAAATGACTGAATACAAACAACAGCGACCCATTCTAAGCGGTGGTGTTCTTGGCGTTTTCCGGGTTACGCGGCGAAACAGCGCGAAACAAAAAATACACGGGCAGACCGCTGGCGATCAGCACCAGCCCCGGCAGAGTCGTCGCAGCACGATAGCGAAGCAGGACGACGAGAATTACGCTGGCGCCGACGATGTACAGCGCCGGCACCACGGGATAACCAAACGTCTTGTACGGCCGCTCCGCCAACGGCTTGGTTCGACGCAACCGAAAAATTCCAATGATCGTCAAAATGTAAAAAATCAGAACGGCGGAGACCACATAGTCCAGCAGATTGCTATAAAGGTTGCCATATTTTCCGCTGAGGGGATCGTAGGTACGCGGCAGAACCAGAAACGCGGCCCACACGCCTTGCACCAGCAACGCGATGCCGGGAACTCCGGCGCGATTCAGAATTCCGGTGCGCTGGAAGAACAGCCCATCGCGCGCCATGGCGTAATAGGCGCGAGAACCCGTGAGCAACATGCCGTTGATGCAGCCGAAAGTGGAAACCATGATGGCCAGAGCCATGAGCGTAACGCCCAGTCCGGGAAAGACGGCTTGCAAAGTGGCCGTCGCGACGCGATCGGATTCGGCGTGCTGGATCGCGTTGAGCGGAAGCGTGAAAAGATAAGCGAGATTCACCAGCAGGTACAATCCAATCACCATGCCGGTGCCGAGCGCGAGCGAAAGCGGAATGTTGCGCCGCGGATTTTTCACTTCGCCGGCCGTGAACGTGATGTTGTTCCAGGCATCCGCGGCAAAAAGCGAGCCGACCTGCGAAACGCACAGCGCGACGAAAAGTCCGAAGCCAGTGGCGGCGCTGATTCCAGAGGCGATCGGCACGTATCCGCTGCGCGACCACATCGCGCTGAAGTTCGCATGAATCGCCGCGGTGTTGCGTCCAAACAGAATGCCCGCAACGATCAGCCCGGCCAGCGACGCGATCTTGCAGGTGGTGAAAACGTTTTGGATTGCCTTGCCGTAGTTCAGCCCGCGCGTGTTGCTCCATGTGAGCAGCAGAATCACCAGCACCGCAACCAGTTGCGCGGTCGAAAGTGAAATCGCGTAGCCAGAGGAGATGTGCAATGGCTCGATCAGGTAGTGAGATTCGCTCACGGTCGGCCACAACACGCCGAGAAACCGCGCGAAGCCAATCGCCACAGCCGCAACGGTTCCGGTTTGAATGATGAGGAACAGCGTCCAGCCGTACAGGAATCCCAGAGTCGGCGAAAACGATTCCCGCAGATACACATACTGGCCGCCCGCGTGCGGCATCATGGATGCCAGTTCGCCGTAGGAGAGCGCCGCGGTGATGGTGAGGACGCCGGCGATAACCCACGAGAGCAACAGCCAGCCGGAACTGCCGAGCTGCCTGGACATTTCGGCGGAGACGATGAAAATGGCCGAGCCGATCATGGACCCGGCCACGATCATAGTGCTGTCAAACAAGCCGAGGCCGCGACTGAAACCGCGCGCGCTCACTTCCTGAAGATCGGCCGGAGCTTTGGCATCAGACGTAAGATTTCTCCCGTGGCGAAAACGGATGATACCACCGCGGTAGTGTAGTGAACGCAGAAGTCGATTGGTCTGTTGCTTTGCGGTTACGTTTGCGGATGCTTGGCGCGCGGGGTGTTAGAGGGCGGTCGAGACCGCGGTGCCGGCGGCGGCAAACACGGAGGCCATTTCGGCTCGCGCGAGCGGGAGGAAGCGTTCGACGACGCGGGCATCGAACTGCGTGCCGCTCGCCTGCAACAGGCGACGTTCGGCTTCCTCGAACGGCAGGCCCTGGCGGTAGGGCCGCGAGGAAACCATCGCATCGAAGGCGTCAATCACGGAGACGATGCGCGAGCCAATCGGAATTTCCTCGCCTTGCAACCCGCCGGGATAGCCTTTGCCGTCGTAACTTTCGTGGTGGTGAAGAATGATTAAGCTGGCGCGCTCCATTCCCGGAACCTGGCGCAGCACAGCCCAGCCGTACTCGGGATGCTTCTTCATCAGCTCGTATTCTTCAGCAGTCAGTTTTGCTGGTTTGTTCAAGATGGCATCGGAGATGCCGATTTTTCCGATGTCGTGCAGCAGCGCCGCAACTTCGATGTCGCCCAAATAGCTTTGCTCCAGGCCAAGCTCGCCTGCAACGTGCAGCGCCCATTCCGCCAGGCGCGTGCTGTGTACTCCTGTATTCAAATCCTTCAAGTCCAGCAGTTGATTGAACGCGCAGATCAAAGAGCTGCGCAACGCGCCAATCTGTTCTTCCATTTGCTTTACGTGAACACCGGCAGAAACCCACGGCATGGCGGTTTTCGGAGCGGCGCCTCCGGAAAATATGGCGCGCTCGGCGGCTTCACCGATTCGTGGAACCGGATTGAAGCCGCCGCTCGCTAGTTGCATGTCGTTCGCTGGCGTTGCCATTTGCATTATTTCATTCTACTGGAGCAAGCCCTGGATGGGATTGTAGGCCGATAAAGATCCGTAGACATCCAGCCGTCCGTTGCCCATGTTCAGGCCGATCCATTTCGCGTGAGCAATGGCCCACGACGCTTGATTCTGGCTGGTTGTGGATTGCATGTTCACGAGCAAGGACGCGGTTCCGGCGACCATCGGCGAGCTGAATGACGTGCCCCATCCCGCGGCATACGTCGCGAAAGGATACGTGGTGATGACGCCTTCGCCGGGCGCGGCGACCCACACGATCTGATTGCCGTAATTCGAGAACGTGGAACGCTGGTCTTGATTGTTTGTCGAGGCCACGCCCATCACATTCTGCAATCCGGCCGGATAAACCATCTCCTGCTTGCCGTCGTTGCCGGAGGAAGCCGCAAGAATCACATTGTTGCTGTTGGCATAGTTGATCGCGGTGCCTAATTCGGTCGAACTCGTCGTCAAGTCGAAGCTCATGTTGATGACATTCGCGTGGTTCTGCACGGCGTAGTAAATCGCCGCGAGGATGTTCGAGAGCGATCCGTTTCCGTTCGCGCTGAAGGATTTCAGCGGCAGTAGTTTCGCGGTCGGCGCGACCAGGTGAATCACGCCCATCACCATGGTGCCGTGTCCGAACGCCGCGTACTGAGATCCATCCAGCATCGCGGCCGTGTGCTGATCGAGCATCGCCGCGGTGTGTTGGTTTACGTAGGCCGCAGCGCAAGTCTCACAGGGCGGCGGAGCGGACATAGATATATCGTTCAGTTCCGATCCGCCCGGCTGGTTCCGCGTAAAGTCATAACCGGCAAGCAGCACACCCTGCAGTGCTGGATGGTTGGGATCCACGCCCGTGTCTATGTCCGCAACTATTCCTGCGCCGCTCACATTGAAAACGCTGTGTGCTTGAGCAACGCGAATAATTTGGGCCGCGGGCTGATTCACATATCCGTGTGTAACCGAAGTCCCGTAGTAGTTGACCGGAATGGTGTCCCACAAACCCTGCGGGGCGGTGGACGCAGTGGTCTGGTTATTTTCGTTCGGTGGAATCATGAGACTCTGGTCGGGTTCGGCATCGAGAATTCCGGTTACCAGTTTCAGCACGTCCGCGAGCAGTTGCGCCAGCAAACCCTGCGCCGGCCGCACCAGAAATAGCTGCCCAACGTTTCCGTCCAGATTGCCCACGACGGTGCAGCCGTTGGATGAGCAAGCGTTCTGCAGTCCCGCTCGGCCCAGAGTTGTCCGGACGATCACTCCCTGTTGCTGATTCTGACCGGTCAGCACCTGGCTGACGGTATTGAGCAGGCCGCCCAAGAGTCCTTGCGCCCTAGCTGGCTGGCCCCAGCATCCCAGCGTTAGAAGTATAGAAAGTCCGATTAGACGCCTCATGATTCGCCGTGCTCCTTTTAAGTGTCGCCCAGTAGCCGATGTGCCGTGAAGCTGTCGCTCTTGTATCTTGGTACGGGCGACCAACCTCGAACAATGGTACAAGCGGCTACTTTCCGCACTCACCGCGTCAATCTTTAGTTCTAGTACCCTTTTTCTTGATTCCGGATGTCTTTCTAATGCTTTTATTTTCAGCAATGTGCGTGGAAATCTCTGCCGGGTTGATCACTGGTTCGACCAGCTGGAGACTTACCTCTCTCCCCGCGGGCAGCCTTACCACTAGCCGAAAACTCTCTTTCAGTTCGCACTCAATCTGGAACTCGCCGAAGTCGCTTGTGACCGATTCGGCCAGTATCTTTCGTCCCTTCAATAAGGTAATCGGCACCGCCGCCAAGCGCTCGTCAGGGTCGGCTGCGTTGAGCACCTGGCCGATCAGAACCACTTTTTCGGAGTCGTTCTGTGGCTCGATTCGGACATCAATCCGGTAGTCACCTGCACCGTAAAGCAACTGCTGTGAGGCGCTTGCGGCCGATCGCACTCCGGCCAATAAAGGACCGCGAAGGCTATCGAACAGCAGCGACGCTACCTCCGACTTCGCGTGCCGCAACTGGCCAGCCGACCGGTTAGCGAATGTGGCATTCACCGTCCGCACGGCGCCTGCCGACGGCGAATAGGCCGACTCGCGCCGCGCAACTTGCTGCAAACGCTGCCACATGCCCAACTCTTTCGAGCATGTTGTGCAACCGGTCTGTAGATGGCTTTGCATCTCGATCTTTTCGTCCTCGCCAATCACGTTCCGTGCAAAATCAACCCACTTTTCCAACGAATAGTGTCGCATCCCATTCCCCCTAAATTGATATCCCTACCTTGCCCAAAGAACTGCCCCGCCACCCAATAGCGCCTTCAACTCATAAGGGTGGGCACCTGCTGAAAAAATATAGGGGCATCGAAAAAAAATAGCGTGACGTCAGACGGGGGAAACCTTGCCAATCAGCGTGAAGGGGGCCCAGTGATAGGGATGGGGGTAGCGTGCGCGCAATGCAATCATCGCGCTCCGCAGAGCGGCGGCGTTGCCAGCCCCGTCCTGGAGGCGCCGGTAGAAAATAGCCATAAAATCCGCGGTGCTCTGGTCGTGAACGTCCCACAGAGTCAAGAGCAGCGAGTGTGCTCCGGCATAAAGAAGTCCGCGTATCAGGCCGAGCAGTTCGTCTCCGGGAGTAACTACGTTCCATCCCGTCGCGCATCCGCTCAACGTCACCAGTTCAGCATTCAACTTGAGCTGGTAGAGGTCGTAGAGATTCAGGTACGCGTCGCCCAATCGAATCCCGGAAAACATTGGATTGTCCTGCCGGAATTTGCCATGCGTCGCGATATGAATCAGCCTGCTTTGCAACCCTTTCTCGCGCAACTCCTGCTCGTTGGCTTGCGCGCCCAACAACAATTCCGAATCAGGCACGATCTCCGCAACCGCGCGAACTTCCTCCAGGATCAGCGGCGCGCGCGCATCGGGAATCCCCAGAACAAGAGACCGACCGCTGGTGTGCGCCGGCTTTTCCTGGCAGTGCGCAAAAATACTGGCGCTCGGCGCATAAGAAATTGTGAAGGAATCGATCAGGTATCCCGTATCGTCCATCAAAGCGTGGAACGGAAGATAGTGCAGTACGCCGTGCGGCACGATGATCAGGTGTCGCGCGGAAATGTGCGCGCGAACCGGCGCGAACACTTCTTCGTGAAGCTGGCGCAAGTGTGCTTGCACGACGCCCAACATTGATTTTTCAAACGTCCGCGCATAGTCCGCGCCCAGCTTGAATTTCGATATTTGGAAATGCAGCACGCGCAGCAGGTTGATCACCCGCGACAGCGGCGTCAGCGGTACGATTTTCAATCCTTCGTGCGTCACCACGGCGGCAATGAACTGATCCTTCAGGCTGAAATACTCGACCAGCGCAGCATCCGGCGGCATGCTGGCGCGAATCGTGGCCAGCGATCTGATTGCCGGTCCGTGGCTTGCGCTTTCCGATTGCGGCATTTCCCGCAGCACGTGCAGCAGCTCGTTTTCGTGCGCCAGAGCCTCTTTCTGGAGCTTTTCGATGCGCTCGGGCGACGGCTCTTCCGCGCGCAACTGCTCAATTTCGATGCGCCGGTAATACCAGTTGAGCTCCTCGCGCTTTTCGCGGATGCGGCGCACCAGGTCGCTCTGTCCCGCGTCAGCCGGCCTGATTGCCGGACCGGAGCGCATCAGAAGTTCCGCCAGGCTGCGCGACTTGGCCATTTCGATATAACCGAACGACTCCTCCGCCCCATCCGGCCTTTCCGCGCGAATCAGGCAAAGCTCGACCAGGCTCTCGTAAACCTCCAGCCGATTTTTCATGAACGCGATTTTTAGTTCTTCGCCGTGCAAGCTGCTGCGCAGCGTTTCCAAGGATTCTCGCGCCTTCTGGCAGGAATCGTAAGCGCCGGAAAGGTCGCCGGAAGCCTGCTGAATCTGCCCCAGCAGGAAATGCGCCTGATAGTGGAGCACGGGAGCTTCCAAACGCGCGAGGCGTTCGATCGCGCGAGACGACTCCGCATGTGCGGCCTCCAGCTCGCCGGTTCGCAGAGAGAGCCGAGCGAGCAGCAAGTGGCAAAGGACGGCCTTGCTGGGCAGGAAGGAGCCATCAAAAAATGTAGCCGCGCCCGCACAGAGCCGTCGCGCTTCAAACAAGCGGCCTTCGTTGTAAAGAACCACGGCTTGGTACAAATCCATCAGCCACGGCCACACCAGATTTTTCTCGTTGACAAATTTCGCCCGCGCCTGCGCAAACAATTCCAGCGAACCCAGCGCCTTTCCCATCTGGCTGGAAGCCATCGCTTCATAAGCCTGGCACTTCGCTTCCTCGTAACCCATGCCCAGCTTCTGGAAACGCAGATAGCCTTCGTGCGCCGATTCCTTCGCTTCACTGCTCAGATTCAATTCCAGATAGATTTCCGAGAGATCCAGATAGCAGAGCGCCAGCACGTGCGCGTCCCCATTTTTCTCGCACTCCTCGCGCGTGGCACGCAGCATCTCGATTGCCCGGCTGTATTCGCCGCGCAGATAATAAAGGTAGGCAATGTTGTAATCGCTTTGCGTCACCAGCAGCGTCATGCCGTGGCTAAGGCACATTTCCCGGGCGCGCTGGTAAGTCGCGAGCGCGCGCGGAAAATCATTCAGTGTAATCAGGCACACCGCCATGTTGTAGAGCGCCACCGCCAGCCCTTCGGAATCGCGAAAAGGCAGCAGCATCTCATAGGCGCGTTCGTAGCACGCCAGTCCTTCCTCGAAACGGTCCTGCCGGTGGTAAATATTCCCAAGATTGATCTCCACGTGCGCCCAGCGTTTGTCGTCGCCCAATTGCCGGAAGATATTCTTGGCGTCTTCCGCGGCTGTGAATGCCTGGTCGTATTTTCCCAGCAGGATAAAAGGCTGAATGGACGGAATCAGTGTGCGCGCTTCTTCCTCCGCGTTGCCAATGTCGCGAAAGATGTGCAAAGCGTCGGCATGAAAATCCAGCGCCTGCTGATTCTCTCCCAGCATGTAAAGAGCGTTGGCTTTCGAGCGCAAACTGCGCCCCAGCGCCGCTCGATTGCGCAAGCGTCGCGCGATCGCCACGCTCGCTTCCGCCAAATAAAGCGCCGCGCGAGCGTTTTCGCGCAATTTGCCGCGCACCACTTCATTTAGTTGCTGCACCACGCGGTCGTTCAGCAGCCGCGGATGGGCCGCAATGAATTTGTTGCGGCTGGATTCTGTCGCGAGATTCGCCAGCTCGCGCAGCAGCTTCTCGGAAAGAGGGTGTTTCTTGGTTTCCGGCTTCACGCGAATCCTGTTTCCAGCAGGCGTTTGCGCAGTCGCTCCAGGCACCGCTGCCGGATGAATCCGATTGAGCCCACCGCAATCCCCAGCGTCGCGGCAATTTCCTGATACGGTCGCACCGGCTCGTCATAGAAAAGCATGCGCACCAGTTGGCGGCAGCGCGGCGGCAACTCAGCCATGGCCTGCCGCAAACTTTGCTCGTCTTGCGCCTCCCGCAAAATGTCCTCAGCGCGGGACGGAGTGCTCTTCTGGAATTCCTTGGCGGCCGGATCCAGAACTTCCGTGCGTTGTTGCTGTTGTTTCCGATGAAAGCATTTATGCGCAGTGACCTGCATGATCCATTTCGGCAGTGCCTTCACTTTGCGCAATTTAGGTAGTTCCGACAAGAGATCCAGGCAGACCGCCTGAAAAATGTCCGTCGAATCGTCCGCGGAGAATCCGTACTTCACGGGGATCGAAAAAATGAGGTTCTTATACTTGAAGATCAGTGCGCACCAGGCCTCTTCACTGCCTCCGATGCATTCACGGACCAGGCGCGCGTCTGGCCAGGCCGCGCGCACGTCATCGTGCGCCGGAGTTTTTCGGGCAGCGTTGCGGCTCAGGCTCGCCATTTATTGCACGTAAAGCTGTTCGATATTCCACAGCGCGTAAGGAACCAAAATGGCCGGGCGAAAGTTTCCCACACGATTGGCGGCACCCACTAATATATTGGGGCTCACCAGGCAAATTATCGGCAGGTCCTCGGCGACGATTTCCTGCACGCGGTCGTATAAATTCTTGCGCTTGGCATAGTCCAGAGTGACGAGCTGCTGTTGCATCAAGCGATCCATCTCGGATTCCCACGCGGTGGCCGGCTTTTCCTGGCGCGGATGCCACAGGTGAGTTTCGCCGCTGGATAGCCACACGTTCATTTCCGACGTTGGATCGGCATCGCCGCTGACCAATCCCATTACTGCCGCTTCATAGTTGTACGTATTGGTCAGCCGGTCCACCAAGGCGTGAAATTCCAACGGTACGACCTGCACCGTCATTCCCAATTGGCTCAAATCGTCTTGAACAATTGTCGCGATTTTTGTCCGCTGCGCATTCGAGGAACTGGTGAGGATCGAAAATTCCACGGAGTTGCCGTGCGGATCCACCAGGGCGCCATCGCTCTTCCAGGAGAAGCCCGCGGATTCGAGCAGCTGGCGCGCCTGTTCCAGCGAGCGCGCCGGATGCGCAATTTTCTCGTCCAGCCATAACTTGTTTCCCGGCGTCACCTGATCCCAGAGCGGAGTCGCGCGTCCGTTATAAACCAGGCGGACGATTCCCGCGCGGTCAATCGCCGCCGAAACAGCCTGCCGGAAGCGCAAGTCCTGAAACCAAACCTGCTTCTTGGCAATTTCGGGAGGCCCTTGCGCAGCCAGATCGTTCATATTGAAAAACAAAAAATTGTATTCCAGCCCCGCGCCCAGATCGTCCAGATGATAGCCCTTCGTCGCTTGCTGCTTCTGCAGCACCGCGAAATTGTCCGCGCTGAACCGGCTGAGCACGTCCGTATCTCCGGACTGGAAGCGGATGACCTGCGCGTCTTCGCTGGGCACGAACAGAAAAACAATCTCGTTCAAATATGGCAGTTGGTTTCCGGCGCGGTCAGCCTTCCAATAATATGGATTGCGCTCCAGCACCACGCGTTGCCCCGCAATGTATTCCTTCAAACGAAATGGGCCGAGCCCGGCGAATTGGCTGGGCGGCATGGAAAGACTCCACGCCCGAGAAAACGTGCCATCGCGGTAGCCGCTCTCCAGCAAATGGCGCGGCAAAATGGCGATGCTATCGAACAACCGTTCGGCCGCGGCATAGGGCTGCGCCAATTCAAAGCGGACGGCGAAGTCATTCACCTTCACGACGGTGATCGGCTTTCCGCCCACGATCAGCAGATCTCGCTGTGAAGAATCAACTTTTTCGTCGAGGTAAATCTGAAAACTGAAAATCACGTCGTCTGCGTTGAACGGTTCGCCATCGGAAAACCGCAATCCGCGGCGAAGTTGCAGCGTGTATTGCCGCCCGTCGCGCGAGACGCTCCACGATTTTGCCAGCGCAGGTTCAGTCTTCAGTGACTCGCGATTGATGTGAATCAAATCAGCGGTGAGGCAACGAATCACGTCGCGTGAAGGTTCATCCAACGCCAGAGCGGGATTCAGAGTTTTCGGTTCCGAACGCAAAGCAATCACGAGCCTGCCGCCCGCGTGGCCCGGAGTACCGTCGGCGATCATCCGGTCGTCGCTAGCGTGCGAAGGGAGGGCACGCGCGCCCGCGTAGGCGCACGAAATCGCCACGATCAACACGACGCACGCCTTAGCCAGCCGAATTCTCCTCACGCATCAACTCTTAGCAGAGATTTCCCGATTTTTACAGCGGCACGGACTTGTGAAGTTCCTGCAGGGCATCGGCGGCTGCGTAAAACACCACGAACAGTGGAATCAACAGCAGAGCGGGCAGGAACATCCACCAGTATGAAGAAAGAACCGAATACTGCTGCAGCGAAGATAACAGCGCGCCCCAGCTGGGCATCGGCTCGCCAACGCCCAGCCCTAGAAAAGTGAGAGTCACTTCCGCGAGAACATACTGAGGGATGAGGAGCGTGATTTGCGTGAGCAGCACCGCGTAAGTCTGCGGAAGCACATGCCGCCGCAGCAGGTACGCGTCGGAAGCTCCGAAACCGCGCGCTGCGAGCACAAAATTGCGTTCCTTCGCGCTAAGCACCACGCCACGAATCAGGCGCGCAGGACGCGCCCAGCCGATCAGGCCCATCACCGAAATGAGCAGCAGGAAAACCTGCCATTGCGAAATGTGCAGGGGCAGCGCTGCTCGCACCGCGAACAAGAGATAGAGCCAGGGCAACGCGAGAAACAGTTCTCCGCCGCGCATCAGAAGTTCATCAATCCATCCGCCGTAGTACCCGGCGATTCCGCCCGCAAGGATTCCGATAGCGACCGAAAGAATTGCCGCGATCAGCCCGGCGAGCAGAGAAATCTGGCTGCCATAGAGAAACCGCGACAATTGATCGCGGCCGTATCCATCTGAACCCATCAGGAATATGCGCGCGGGCCTTGCAACGCCGAACAAATGCGCGCGCGACGTGAAGACGCAGGCGATTTTGTAAGGTGCGCCGAGTACGAACCAGCGGAGCGGATAGGGCTGATCCGAACCCTGTGCAGAACTCTCAGCGCTTTGGCCTGAATCGCCCGGACCGTAAACGAAGGGACGAATGTGAAAAGTTCCACCGGCATCCACAAAATGAATAGCGGTTGGCGGCGCGAACGGTGTGTCGCGATCCTGGGTCGCGAAATCATACGGAGCGAAAAAGCCGGCGAAGAGTACGACACAACAGAACGCCGCTAATGCGACGACCGGCCACGCGAGTTTGCGCCGTTGCGTCAGCACGTCAGTCCATCCGAATCCGCGGATCCGTAGCGAAAAGCAATGCGTCCGCGACGAGGTTCCCAGCCACCAGAAAAACAGACGAGAGCATAACCGCGCCGACAACCACGTAAACATCTTTCGCCAGTATGGCATCCACCAGCAAAGGCCCAACCCCTGGCCAGCTCAACACCATTTCCACAAGCAAAGAGGCACTTAGCATCGCAGCAATCGAATATCCGAAAAGTGTAATCAGGGGATTGGCGGCAACCGGTAGCGCATAGCATAGGAGCACACGGCGTTCCGGAATCCCGTGCGCGCGCGCGGCACGCACGAAGGGAGCTTCCAACACTTCGATCATCGCCGAGCGCACATGCCGGACCAGCGGCGGCAGAGTCGCGAGCACCAGCCCGAGTGCAGGCAAAAAAAGATGAATGGCGAGATTCTTTACTTTCCCGGCAACGCCCAGGTCTTCGAATCCGGCGGACATCATTCCGCCCGTTGGAAACCATCCCGTGCGCACAGCCACCAGCAGCAGCGCGAGAAACAAGACCAGATCCGGCACAGTAAGCAACGAAGAAGTCAAAATTCCGCCGGCACGGTCGCTCCATTTTCCGCGCCGCGCCGCGCTCCATATTCCGAAGGGAATCGCGAGCAACCATGCCAGCAGCAGCGAGGTTCCGGTCAAGAGCAGAGTATTGCGCGCGCGCACGGCCAAAAGCGGCGCAACCGGCGTGCCGTATGCAAAAGAAGTTCCAAAATCCCCGCGCCAAACAGAACGCAGCCAATGTTCGTAGCGAATCGGCAAGGGTTTATCGAGGCCGTATTGCGAGCGCAGTGCGGCAACGGTATGCGCGGAAATCTGTGGGTTCAGACGGATCGGCGTAAAAAAGTCCCCTGGCGCCAGTTGCAGAATCGCAAACGAAAAAATCGAAACTGCGAAGAGCAGGAGCGTCGAGTGCACGATTCTTCGCGCAAGGTATCTCATGGCGGCGCTTACGCGGACCGCTCGAGCAGGATCGATTGCACGGAGCGCACACTGGCGAGAAGTTCCCTGGTGTAAGAATGCTCGGGCGATGCAAACAGATTCCGAGTGCTCTTCCACTCCACAATCCTGCCCAAGCGCATGACCGCAACTTCGTCGGCAAACTCGGAAACCAAACGCAGATCGTGCGAAATGTGCAGGAAGCTCAGCGAGTGCGCCGCCTGCAGCTCCGCCAGCAATTTCAGAATCAAAGTCTGGTTCGCTGCGTCGAGATTCGCAAGCGCCTCGTCCAGAATCAGCAGATGCGGGCCGAGTGCGAGGGCTCTGGCGATCGCGACGCGCTGGCGTTGGCCGCCGCTGAACTCCAATGGCCGTTTGCGCTCCCATGCGGGGTCCAGTCCGACTTGCTCCATCAGTTGTAACGCTCGCGCACGCCGCTGCGATTTCGTCCCCTCGCCCTGAATCAGCAGCGGCTCGGCGATAATCTCGCAGGCAGTCAACCGGGGGTTCAGCGCGGATGACGGGTCTTGAAAAATGAGTTGAACTTCGCGCCGCATCGAAAAAAGTTCCTTCCCGCTGAGTGCCGCCAAATTCGTTCCTGCGAGTTCGACGGTTCCATTCGTCGCTGGTTCCAATAAGGCGATGCACCGCGCCAAACTGGACTTCCCGGCGCCAGACTCTCCCACCACCGCCAGCGTCTTACCTGGAAAAATCGTCAGGGAAACATCCTGAAATGCATCGACCGCAATCTTCGTGTGTGAAAACGGCCGCCGTTGCAAGTATTGTTTGCCCAGGCCGGAGACGCGCAGCAACGGCTCGAGCTGGCTGCCATTCGATCGCGGCCCGGGATTCATGCTCTGCTCCTGTCGTTCTGGCATCGCGGCGCAATAAACAGCTACGTGACCATCTCGAAATCCATGTCTGCGGCAACGCTCGCCGGCGCCGCGGTTCGCAGCATCGCCCGCGTACAGGCATGGGAAGGATTCCGATAGAGTTGCTCGAACGGTCCCCGTTCCACGATCCGGCCGTTGGCCATCACCATCAAACGGTCCGCGAGGCTCGCCTGAACTTCCGGCGCGTGGCTGATCAGCAAAATCGAAATTTGTAATTCCCGCTGCAATTCCCGCAATAACGCCAGAATTTCGCACTGGCTGCGCGCATCGAGCGAAGCCGCCGGCTCGTCTGCAATTAGCAGCGCCGGTTTGCAGGCAAGCGCCTGCGCCAGGACCACGCGTTGCCGCTGCCCTCCGCTCAATTGGTGCGGATACGCCGAAGAGATCCGTCGGACGTCAGAAAAGCCAACGCGCGCAAGCGCCAATTCCGCATCCGCGCGGCAGCGCTCCCATTTACAGTCGTTGTGCGCGTGAATCACTTCCGCGACCTGATCTCTTATTTTCATTACCGGGCTCAGTGCGAGCTCGGGTTCCTGGAACACCAGCGAAATTCCCGCTCCGCGGATTGCGCGCAGCGAACTTCGTTCCTTCGAGAGCAATTCTTCGCCGCGAAACTGGATTGAACCCGAGACATCGGCCTGCTCCTCCGAAAGCAAGCCGAGCAAAGCGAGTGCCATGCTCGTCTTGCCGCACCCTGATTCGCCCATTAGGCCCAAAACTTCACCCTCGCCGATTTCGAAGCTCACTTGCTGCACGGCGTGGTGCCGGCTCGGGCCAGCCCCGCGGTAGGAGACATCCAAGTTTTTTACTCGAAGCAAAACTTCCATCAAGACCTTCCCGGGTGTTTTCCAAGCGCAACATTTGCCAGCCAGCGCGAACTGCAACGAGCGCATCGCAAGCGTATTTGGGCGAAACCGGGCCCAAGTCGCTCGCGAGGAGACCTGTCGTAGGCTTCAGTTATTAAGGTAGGGATGCACTGCGCAGGTGTCGATGGGCCGTTGGCTCTGGTAGCCCTGTAAGTTACTGGTACTAAGGTACTAAGGCGATGCTAGGTCGTGAAAAATAGCGGCTCGTCCCGCCAAAAACCAAGGCGCGGCTCCATGCTTGCTCGTACCAGAAACCGGCGTGCGTCCAGTCAGGTATGCCGCCATTTTCACATCGCGCACAGCGACGCCGGCCGCGCTCCCTGCCGCTGGCCGCTCGGCTCTCCGGGGAGGCGAACACACCATAAATAAGGATAGAATCCAGCTCTTGCTTCCGTTCGAGCGTTTTGGAGGTTTATCAATGGCCGCGAATTTCCGGCATATATTTGTCGTGCTCGTCCTAATTCTGCAGGTATCGCTGCCGTTCGATACTTCCGCGCAGCAGCAGCCGGCGGCCCCGCCCCTACCGCTGCAGCTCACGCTGCAACAAGCCGTGCGACTCGCGCTTAAGCAAAATCCCCAGCGCGTGATCGCTCAACTTCTCGTTTCCGAAAGCGACCGCAATAGTCAGATTGCCCGCTCCGCGCTGCTTCCCCACGCGGACATCGAGGGGCAGGCCTTCATCAACCAATACAACGTTCAAAGCATCGAGCGTGCGCCGCAGCGCGCAGGGCTCGGTCCCTATCAGCTCATCCAAGTCGGCCCTGCGTTTTCGCAGACCATCCTGAACTTCCAGAAAATTCGCGCGTACCAAATCGGCCGCGAAGGCACGCACCAAGCGCGCGCCGACGAACAGACCACGCGCGAAATTGTGGTAAACGCCGTCGTGGACCAATACCTGCTCATTCTTAGCGCTCTTGCTACCCGCGACGCCGCGAACGCACGCGTGGCACTTGCCCAGCGGCTCTACGACCAGGCTGGGGAATTGCAGAAAACAGGAATCGGTTTGAGCATAGACACGGTGCGAGCCAACGTCGAACTGCAGAACGAGCGTCAAAATCTGATTGATGCCGAAACGCTGACCCATACCACCAAGTACAGCTTGGCCGCGCTGCTCGATCTGCCTCGCGACCTGGATCTTGAAGTCAGCGACCGCCTCGATTTCTACGACCTTCCGACGCTCGACAAACAAACGCTGCTCGATCAAGCATTAACCGCGCGCCCGGAGATTCGCTCCTTGAATTCGCAGCAACGCATCGCCAAACTCACGACGGATGCGGCGGGCGAGCAGCGCCTTCCGCAATTGGATTTCGCCGGATTCTGGTTCTATCAGGGTTCCCGCTTCAATAATGGCATTCCGGCCTACAACTATACCGTCGCTCTTGAATTTCCACTTTTCACCGGTGGCCGCATTCGCGCGGAAGAAGCGCGAGCCAAGCTCGAAGCGCAGCACGTCGCGGAGAATCGCCGCCAGCTGGAAGCGCAAATCGTGAATGAAGTAAAATCCGCTCTCGATGAACTCAGGGCCGCGCGAAATTCCGTGGACGTCGCCAATCTTGGTCTGCAGCTGGCGCAGGAAGAAGTGGCTCAGGCGCAGCGCCGTTTTGCGGCCGGTGTCACCACTAACGTCGAAGTCATCACCGCGCAGGATGAGCTGGCTCGCGCCAACGATAATCAAATCGGCGCGCTTTATCAATTCAATCTGTCTCGCGCGTCGCTGGCACGCGCCACGGGCCAGGTCGAAGCAATGTACACGAAGTGAAAGGTGAACTAGATTATGAGCTCCACGCCTGCTACGCCAACGCCGCAACCCAGCGCCCCCGCTCCTGCTGCGGCGCCGCAGATTCCGCCGGAATCTTTTTCGTTGCGGCACTGGCTGCAACATCTGCATCCCGTCGTGAAGGGCGCGTTCGTCGCCGTCCTCATCTTGCTCGCAGTCGCGTGGTACATCTTCACCGGCCGCGTCAGCACCGACGACGCCCAGGTGGATTGCCACATCACCGCCGTCGCTCCGCAGGTTCCCGGCTACGTTGTGGACCTGCTCATCAACGACAATACTCCGGTCAAGGTAGGCGACCTGTTGGTGCAAGTCGATCCCCGCGAATATGAAGCCGAAGTGGCACAGGCCAAAGCCAATCTGGAATTCGCCGAAGCCCAGGCAAATTCCGCGAAAATCCAAATCGGCCTGACGCGCGAAACCACCACCCACAGCACCAGCGGCGCCGTCCATCAGAAAGAATCCGATGCCGCCGATTACGCCAGCTCCCAGGCGCAACTCGAACAATCCGCCACCGCGAATCTCCAGGTCGCCGAGGCTAACGTCGCTGCCAAGCGCGCCACCAACGATCGCGCGCAAAGTGATCTGGCCCGTTACACACCTTTGCTCGGCACCGACGATGTCTCCAAATTTCAATTCGATGCCGTGGATGCCGCCGCGCGCGTGTCCAAAAGCGATCTTGCCGCCGCCGAACAGCAGCTCTCCGCCGCGCAACAAGCGGTCGTGATTGCCCGCGCGAATGCGCGTTCAGCCGAAGCGCGCGTATCGCGCTCGCAAGCTCAATTTATGGAGACCAAAGCTCGCGAGCAGCAAGTCCCCATCGCCGAAGCCACCTACAAATCCGCGCTCGCCGCCGTCGAACGCGCCAAAGCTGCGCTGCAACAAGCCGAGCTGAATCTCGCCTACACTCACATCACCGCCCCCATCACCGGACAAGTCACCCAGAAGTCCGTGGACCTGGGCCAGTACGTTTCCCCGGGGCAATTACTTTTCACCATCGTCCCTCTCGATCAGGTGTACGTCACCGCGAATTTCAAGGAAACGCAACTCGAACACGTCGCGCCCGGTCAGAAAGTTCGCATCCACGTGGACACTTACCGCGAAGAGTTCGCAGGCGTGGTAGATTCCCTCGCGGGTGCGGCCGGTTCGCGCCAAGCCTTGCTGCCCCCGCAAAACGCCACCGGAAATTTCATTAAAGTGGTGCAGCGTATTCCGGTGAAAATCCTGGTCAAGCCAAACAAGAATCCGAATCTCGTGCTGCGGCCTGGCATGAATGTGGAAGCGACTATTTACACTCGCTCACGGTGAAGAAGCGCAATGGCCTTTCTAGCTGGTACTCGCCCAGAATCCTGGGAACTCGAAGAGGAACGGTTCCTCGGTAGCCTCGTGTCGCGCCTGTCCTACGGGCGCCGCATGGCCATGCTCCTGACCGTTGGCATGGTTGCCGCCATCGAAATTTCCAACCGCCTCTCGATCAACGTGTTCCTCCCGGACATGCAGGGCAACGTAGGCGCCAGCTCGGATGAAATCAGCTGGGTGATCATTCTGTACAACGTCGGCTACCTCTGCTCCATTGCACTGTCGTCTTGGATGACGCGCGTCATTGGCACCAGGCGGCACTTGCTGCTAAGCATCGCAATCTATGCCACCGGTGCGATGGGCTGCGTGCTGAGCAGCGGCAATCTGGGGCAACTTCTGACTTCACGCTTGATTATGGGATTCGGCGGCGGCGCCTTTCTGGTGCGCGTCGTGATTCTCTCCGGGGTGCTGTTTCCCGGGAGAGCGAGGCCGGCGGCGGTCACCCGGCTTTACCTCGTTCTTGCTGCTTTCGAAGTCCCATATCCGACCGTCATGGGGTGGGTCACCGACACCTTTCACTGGAATTACGCCTTCCTGGTTGATTTTCCCTTTCTGGCGATCGGCGCTTTTCTTATCTGGAAAATTGTTCCACCAGGTCGCATTTTTCAGCGCAGGAAAGAGGGTCACGTCGATGTGTGGGGCGCGCTGCTGCTGATTGCCTCGCTGGGCTGTCTGGAAACTGCCATCAGCCGCGGCGAGCAGGATCTGTGGCTGCAGTCGAACTGGATTGCTGCCGCACTGGTTGCGGCTGCCATTTTCTTTATCGCGTTTCTCTGGTGGGACTACCGGCCCGAGAACCCCTCGCCGGTCTTGCACTTGCGCATGGTCGTGCGGAACGCGTCTCTGCGCTCCTACTTCCTGGTGATACTGATCGTGGGAGCGTTCTTCGGCGCCGGGCTTTATGTCGTGCCGCAATACCTTCGCTTCGTCCAGGACTACAGCGCCTTGCAGGCGGGCGGTTTTATTTCGATGTACACGCTCGGCCTTGGGTTAGGGCTGCAGTTCGCCTTGCACTTGCTGGTTCCCCGCTTGGGCGGCGTGCGCACGCTGGGCGGCGGATTGCTGATCTTGGTCTCGGCCTACCTCGCGATCTGCTATATCTGGACCCCCACCACCCCCACCATCGTCTTGGCGCCTGTAATTTTCCTGCAAGGCTTTTGCATCGGGCCCGTTATCCTCGCTGCCGGAAACGTTGTCTCCGCCAATGCGCCGGTGGCCGACGTCAATGACATTTCGACCACGTACTTCTTCGTGCGCCAGCTCGGAAACACATTTGGCGTGACCGCGGCGACCGTGATGTTCGATCGCCGCATGACGCTGCATTCCTCGCGGCTCTTGGACATCTCCAATCGTCTGGACGCCACCACTCGGTCCACTCTGGCCCAATACGCGGATCTGATTCACCGCAGCGGCGGCGCCAGCAGCGACCCGGCGCTGGGCGCGTTGCAGCTTTTTCAAAATAATGTGATCACCCAGAGCAGATTGTTCTCCTACATAGACATCTACTTCGGCCTGGCGACGCTGGGCGTGGTCGCCTTGATCTCGATAGCCATTACGCAAATCAGGTCTAAGACTGGCCCGCACCATTTTCTCCCTTGGTAGCCCGCGCGCATTCCGGCCGTTGACTTTCGTAGCGTCGGCGTCCCGCCGGCCGCATTTCTCTTCCGTCCAACCATCCGCTCGTCCCGCACCTTCCGTGCTCACATTGCAGTTTCTTGAAACTCATTCATCCGGTGTAATGTTGCGCATCGTCGCCCATGCCCGAGCGAATCCAGCCGCAACCCGCAGCCAAAGTCGTCGTCGAATCCGGACTGGTCAAAAGCCTCGGCCTGCTCGACGCCAGCATGATCGTCGCCGGCTCGATGATCGGCTCGGGAATTTTCATCGTTTCGGCCGGCATCGCCCGCCAAGTTGGCAGCCCTGCCTTGCTGCTGATTGTCTGGCTGGTCAGCGGTCTGATGACCACCATGGCGGCGCTTTGTTACGGCGAGCTTGCCGCGGCGATGCCCATCGCCGGCGGCGAATACATTTTCTTGCGCGAATCCCTCGGCCCGATGTGGGGCTTCTTGTACGGATGGACTACTCTGCTGGTCATTCAGACGGCCACCATAGCGGCGGTGGCCATCGCGTTCGCAAATTTCACCGGCGTGCTGTTCTCAGTGGTGTCACCCTCCGCGTGGATTTGGAAGCTGGGGACATTCGGCCCCTACAAAATGTGGTTCGGTGCGTTGGGTCCGTACAGTGTCGGGCTGAACACACTGAACTTGCTGGCTATCTCCTCGATCGTCTTTCTCACTTGGATGAACACACGCGGCCTGCGTGTAGGCGCCGTCGTGCAGAATATTTTCACATCCGCAAAAGTTGCCGCGCTGGCCGGATTAACTCTCCTCGGCTTCGTATTCGCGACGCAAACAGCGCGCCATTCGAACTTCAGCAATTTTTGGCGGGACGCGAATTTCTCCAGATTGCATCAATATCAAGCCGGCCAAAATACGGTGGGGATCAGCGTCCTGACGCTGATAGGCCTCGCTATGGTCGGCGCGCTTTTTTCCTCCAGCGCTTGGACCAACCTCACCTACATCGCCTCCGAAGTGCGGAATCCAAAGCGCAACCTGCCTCTCGCTCTGGCCCTGGGCACCGGGATCGTGACGGTTCTCTACGTTCTGGCCAATCTCGCGTATTTAAATGTTCTGCCGCTGGCTGGAACTCCCGATGGAGCATCCGTCCTGGCCCGTGGACTGGAGTTCGCAACCGGCGATCGCCTGGGCACGGCCGTCGCCGAAGTGATCGTGGGCTCGAGCGGTGCAGTCCTGGTGGCCATTGCAGTGATGATTTCCACATTTGGCTGCAACAACGGACTGATTCTGGCCGGGGCGCGCGTTTATTACGCGATGGCCAAAGACGGCCTGTTCTTCAGAAGTGTGGGCGAAGTAAACGGACACAACACTCCTTCGGTTGCTCTCTGGGTTCAATGCATCTGGGCCTGTGTCTTATGTCTTTCCGGTACCTACGGACAATTGCTCGACTTTCTGGTTTTCGCAGTCGTCATGTTTTATATACTGACGATCCTCGGTCTTTTTCTTTTGCGTTTTCAGCGGCCCAATATGGAACGGCCCTACCAAGTCTTTGGTTACCCGGTGCTTCCGGCGCTGTATCTCTCGCTCGCTTTGTTCATCGAAATGCAATTGTTGCGCTACAAGCCGCAATACACTTGGCCGGGACTAATTCTGATTTTATCGGGGGTGCCGGTTTACTGGTTGTGGCGAAAGTCGCAGAGCGCGAGATTGCGCAGAAACCCAGAGACGCAAAGCTAGCTGCGCAAATCCTCGCGCGATCTTCGCGCGAGCGCGCTGAGTTCGACGCCGGCTTCCCGTAACGTTTTCGCCACCGCTGCCGCGATCGCAGGGGCGCCCGGAGTGTCGCCGTGGATGCAAATGGTCTGCGCGTTCGTGGCTAGTTCGGTCCCGCCGCAGGCAACCACCGTCCCGCGTTCGGCGATGCGCAATGCCTGCTGCCCTGCTTCCGCGGGATCGCGTATCAGCGCATCCTCAAATTTGCGCGAACGCAAGCTGCCATCGGCCTCGTACCGCCGGTCCGCAAACGCTTCCGCGGCCACACCGAAGCCTGCCTCTCGAAACACGTCCAACATCAGCGATCCAGCGAGCCCGACAAGCGCGACGTCCCGGCTCCAACGCGCGACCCCGTCAGCGATCGCTACGGCCACCAAACGATCCCGCGCAGCCTGGTTGTAAAGTGCGCCGTGCGCTTTCACGTGCGTTACGCGGGCACCGCACCGGGTAGCGATGTCGGCGAGCGCTCGCACTTGCTCGAACACGGACTCGGCGATTATTTCCGGCGGCAGCTGCAATTCCAGGCGGCCAAAATTCGCGCGATCTGGGTATCCGGGATGCGCGCCCAGGTCCAGGTTCCAGCGCAGCGCCTGCTCGATCGTGGCCCTCATGGTTTGCGAATCGCCGGCATGTCCGCCGCAGGCGATGTTCACCGACGTCAGCGATGCCATCAACGACTCCTGAGAACCGTCGCTAATCGCTTCCGGCAGTTCGCCCATGTCGCAATTCAGATCCATGCGCTTCATTCCAGAATCAACTCCCGCGATGCCAAAAGTGTTTCCTGTTTGGTCAGCAAAGATCGGGCTGCGTCGAACGTCACCAGTTCGAATCGTATCTCATCGCGAGGGCGGAGTTGTCCGAGGCGATGAAGGTCCGCGGAAATCACATTCGCGATCTTCGGATATCCGCCGGTGGTTTGTTGGTCCACAAACAAGATGATGGGCGAGCCTCCGGCGGGCACCTGGATAGCACCGAGCGAGACGCCTTCGGTAATCAACTCGCGCGCGCCACGCTGTGTGACCGCAGCGCCTTCCAGTCGCAGGCCCATGCGATTCGACTGCTCGCCGACGCGATAAGTACGCGCATAAAATGAGCGCAGTGATGACTCGGAAAACCAACCAGCCTGTGGGCCGAGAGTCACTCGCAAGACCTCGCGACGCGACAAATGCTCCGCCGCTTGCGGAGCGATCGCTCTCTTGCGGAATGGCTCGGTCGTGGACCCGATGCGCAACACGTCTCCCTTCTGCAGAGCCCTGCCCTCCAAACCGCCGAGCCCGCTCAAGATGTGCGTGGAGGCGCTCCCCAGAAACGGCTGCACCGCGATTCCGCCGTGCACGCAAAGGTAGCAACGTGCTCCCGAACTCGTGGGACCGAGGCGAAGCGCTTGGCCCGGCCGCACCTCGACCGAGGTGCCTATCTCGAGGCGGAGGTCATCCAACATCGCGCCGAAGTCCGAGCCTGTCAGCGCTAGGATCGCGCCTTCGGGAAAAACAAATGTTCCACCGAGCAGCATCATCTCCAGCCCAGCCGCGTTCTCGTCATTGGCAACCAGCTGATTTCCAAGTCGCAGCGAGATCGGATCGGCAGCCCCAGACGGCGAAACACCAATGGGACCAAAGCCGTTTCGTCCCAGATCCTGCACCGTGGTCTGAAGACCCGGGGCCTGAGTTTCAATCGTGCTCACGCGTTCTCCATCGTGGCGAATCGCGCTGCAGAAATCGGCGTAAAACGCACACGATCGCCGATGGATAGAAAACTCATGGCCTCGCGGTCCGGGCGGAACATCGCGATGGGCGTGCGTCCAATCAATCGCCAGCCGCCGGGCGCGGCAAAGGGATACACACCGGTCTGATTGCCGGCGATTCCCACGCTGCCCGGCGGCGTGCTTCGGCGCGGGCTATCGAGTCGCGGTGTCGCCAGCGCTTCCGGCAATTCGCCGAGATACGCGAAGCCGGGAAGGAATCCGAGAAAGTAAACGACGTAAGTAACCGAGGCGTGCAATTCGATTACTCGGTCAGGCGTCATCCCATGCAGGCTAGCTACTTCGTTCAAGTCTGGAGCAAACTCCGGTCCGTAACACACGGGGATTTGCAGCTCTCGCCCTTCTGGAATCTGCATCGCGTCCAGCCGGTCGAGATAACTGCCCAGAATTTCTTGCAACGTCCCGTGGTTCAACCGCAACGCGTTGAAGCTGATAAGAATCGAGCAATACGCGGGGTTGAGATTGCGCACGCCGGCGATTGGTTCCTGCTCCAACAAGCGGAGCAATTGCCTCACTCGCTGATGAGCGCCGATCGTAATTTGTTGCCCGAAGTAAAGCAAAAGCGATTGGTCGCTCGCGGGTTGGAATTGCGCGTCGTTGATCGTCAATGTCCGCATTTCGCGGGAATTATATAGTAAGCGCGATTGTTTGAGGGCGGATGCAGCAGCACTTTGGCGGCAAGGCAGCCCGCTCAGAGGCCAGACCGTCGCGCTTTGCGGAGAATTATCGGATGGCGCGCGCCACTCGGCCTGCCTAACCCATGCCGGTTGCGTAACCCCAAAAACGATCGCGAGACGCGCACGTCCATCGTTCCCCAGGGCTAGTTGAGGTTCAGTTTCCGCAGCGCGTCCTGGACGACTTCCTCTGGCGTGTCGCTCGCGCGCAGGGATAACGCATCGCGCGGCTCTTCGAGGTCCGAATATTGTTCAGCCAAGATCGCTCCGCCGGCAAAATGTCCGCTGCGGTTCTCGAGGCATGTTTCGATTTCACTATACGTTCCCTGCAGGTGACAGATCCGCAGAACCACACCCGAGGCGAGCGTTTCACGGTAACTTTGCTTCCGGGCGGAGCAGGCCAGCACCGCATCCTGATTTTTCGCGGCACACTTCAGCAGTGCCGCGTGGAGCGCAGCCAGCCACGGTTCGCGGTCTTGGTCGGGGAGCGAAACCCCGTGCTTCATCTTTTCAATGTTCTGGGGAGGGTGAAAATCGTCGGCATCCAGAAACAGCCAGGCTAATTTCCGGGCGAGAAGCTTTCCCGCGGTCGTCTTCCCCGACCCGGTCACACCCATTACCAGCATAATCATCGGCCAAGATTATCCCCGATCTCAGGCCTTGTTTGCGGATCGTCACTAACTCACAGCGAAAATATTCTGTCGGCTACGCCATGCCCGCCAGGACGCCTCGCATATACGCGAAGCTGCTGATGACGCCCGGCATGGGATCGTCGGGATGGACCTCGTACTCCAGATCGACGAAGCCCGGGTACCGCATCGCGATAAGTGCTGCAAACATTGCGCGCAGCGGCATGATGCCGTCTCCTACCGCTACCTGGCTTTCCTTGCTTTGGAAGCTCGTGAGATCCTTCATGTGCAAGTTAAATAGCCTCGGGCCTGCTTCGTGGATCGCCTGAACCACGTCAGTCCCCGCACGAGCCGCATGCCCGACGTCAATGCAGCACCCGATGCGCGGATCCATACCCTTAACCGCCTTTAATACGTCGAGCGGCGAATGCCATATCCGATCTTCCGGCCCGTGATTGTGAATCGCGATGCGGATGTCGAACTCCTTGACGAACTTTTCGATCCGCGGCAGGGTTTCCGGTGCGGGGTCGCCTGCGACAATCACCGCAATACCTGCACGCTTGCAGTATTCGAACTTAGAGCGGATGTCCGCGTCTTCATCTTTCGCGAAATAGATGGCTCCCGCAGCGTGCAGCCTGATACCCGCCGCGGCGTAGTCCGCCAGCGCAGTCGCCTCCGCTTGCGGATCCATCGGGAGATGATCTTTGACATCCTTCACATTCAGCGCGAACACGTTGAGCTGCTTCATGAAACCGAGCAGCTGCGCACGATTGAAGTTACGGAACGTGTAGCTAGCCAGGCCCAAACGAACCGGCGATGCTTCGACAGTTGTCGGGTGTTGCTGAGCCAGTAGGAAGACGTCGCTCGAAGCAGTGAACGCTGCCGCAGCGAGGGCTCCGGTGCGAATGAAATCGCGACGGGGGAAGCTATTTTTCATATAGGGCTCCTCACTCGCTCTCTGCTGAGAATGCTTTCATAACTGGCTGCTACTCTGCGCTTCTTCCGACCTGATATTCGCTCGGACGCTACCGGCGCACGCTAGACACGCGGCGCCCAGCCATTCTCATATTCGCGGCCCCACATCTTCATCGCCTCCGGGTCGCCCTGGATCCGGCCGTCTTTCGTGTCGAGGCGCAGCTCGCGGCTCACTTCCCACGCGATGTTGGAAAGCTGCAGCATCGTGACGGAGATATTGCCGACCGAGACGGGAGCGTTGAGTTTTTCGCCATTGCGGATTCCCGCGATGAAGTTGGCGAAGTGGGCGTCCGTCATGGAGTCGCGGCCGACGAGGTCTGAAGATGAGGTTGTGCTGCCAGCCCTGAACTCGCTCGTCTTCTTGCCTTCGAGGTCGTAAACCTCGTAGCCGGAGCGATCGACGAGCACCGTGCCAGTCGTCCCCATGATTGCGGAACCACGATCACGGCCGTAATACTTCATTCCCTGGCAACTCTTGCCCTCCCAGGAGATCATCTTGTCTTGGTAGGCGAAGCTTGTCACCAGCGTGTCGTAGAATTGCCAGTCGTCTTTGAATTGGTATCTGCCGCCTATCGAGCTGATCCGGTCCGGATAGTCAACGCCCAGCGCCCAGCGGCAGACATCAACCTCGTGCGTGCCGTTATTGAGTGTTTCGCCGGTACCGTAAATTTTGAACCAGTGCCAGTTATACGGGTGCACATTGTCACGATACGGACGGCGTGGCGCCGGACCCTGCCACAAGTCCCAATCAAGCTGCGGCGGGATGGGCGCGTCTTTTCCCGTGCCAATAGACTTCCTCACGTTGCTGTACCAGGCCTTCGCGAAGTACGGCCTGCCGATGATGCCTGCGTGGATCTTTTCGACGATCTCAATGGTGTGTGGCGAAGACCGCTGCTGTGTGCCCATCTGCACGAGTTTTTGATACTTCTGCTGCGCCCGCACCAGCATTTCTCCCTCAGCCGCATTGTGGCTGCACGGCTTTTCCACATAGACGTGCTTGCCCGCTTGCAGTCCGGCGATGGCCATGGGTGCATGCCAATGGTCTGGGGCGGCAACGCTGATGGCGTCCACATCCTTCTGCTCGAGGATCCTGCGAAAGTCTTTGTCTGTTGCAGGGACCTCACCCATTTCCTGCTGCGCCCTGTCTGCGAATTTTCTAAGAATCTTGTCGTCCACATCGCAGACATGCGAGATGCGGGCAGCGTTCCGGTTCGCCTTGAGCGCCGAGAGATGCGCGTAGGCGCGCCCGTTAAGGCCGATAACGGCAAAATTGAGACGATCATTGGAACCAAGGATTCGGCTATAGCTCCTTGCCGTAGCTCCCACGGCCAGCGTCGCCGCGCTCACCGCAAGTGCATCCAGAAACTCGCGTCGTGTGGCCATAATTTTCCTTTTATCGGGCGGCGCTTGACGCTCCGCCGCCAGCTGACAGGTTAATTTGTGATCAGCAGGAGATTCCAGCCTTCGTCAGCGTTTTCCGGAGTCCGTCCATGCTGATACGGGTGGATGCTTCGGGCGTGCCTGCGCCGCGCCAGTGAGTTTCGAGGCTTATCGCGTTGTGGAAGCCGTCGCGCTGCAAAGCCTGAAATTGCCCGACCCAATCCACGATGCCGCCGCCTACCGGAGCCCAGTCGTATTTGTGGTCCGGCTTACGCACCACGTCTTTGCAGTGGCAGTGCCCAATCCGATTTTTGGGCAGCAACTGGTAGCCGGTCGGATAGGGCGTACTTCCGAGTGCTGCGGCATTGCCGGGGTCCCAGTTCAACATGAAGTTTTTGTGCGGAATCGCCTTCAGGACGGCAGCCGCCTCTTCGCCCGTTGCCGTGTTGCAGGACATCTCGTTTTCGAGCAGCAGGATGATATCGTCTTTGGCGCAGCGCCCCGCAGCTTGCTGCAGTTTGGCATTGATCGCTTCCCGATACGGCCTTTGATCATCCAGTCGCCAGAAGTCGAAACAGCGAATCCTGTCCGTAGCGAAAAATTTCGCGAGCGAAATACACCGGTCCAGCAGCTTATCCTGTGCGCTTGCATCGAAGTCCGCATGGAACTGGTCGCGGTTTTCGCTCTGAGACGACCGGGGAGCCCCAGGCCAGTCAGTTTTGAACAAAGGGCTCGCGATATCCGTCACTTGCAGTTTGTATTCGCCGAGGAGCTTTCGCGCATCTTCCAGCTCCTTCGCGTTGAGTTCAGTCATATTCTTGTTCCACGCCGAGCGCAGCTCGATCCACTGCAGACCGAAATCTCGAGACACGATCTGACATGCTTTCTGGAAGTCCTGCGTGATCTCGTCATTGATCACCGCCAGCCTGAACGGGCACGCGCCTGTGCCCGTTTTCGCCGCCAGCGGTGCCGTCGGTGAGAATGCTTCGGCTTTCTTCGCAAGTGGAGGCATCACCGCCTCAAGTGCCGCCAGTCCTAAGCCTGCGAGCACGCTGCGTCGTGGGTACTCCATGGGTTCGTCTTCGGCACCTTTGAGAGTGATTGAAGCTATCTGACACGCAACGGTTTCGAGTTCACCGATTGTCCGATTGGCTTTCCGGCCGAGATTGTACCGAAACCGTTCGCATGGTGTCTCCCCTTTTTGCTCCTCCCTCTGCCGCGGTATTTCTGCTCGCTGGCCGGGGCGCACATCGGAGGGCGCAACGTCAGGAATCTAGAGTTCTCCGGCGCATGATGAACGTTGCGGTAGAAAAAAACTCCAAGCGGCGAATCCATGCTTGGGTGTTGAGTTCCCGGATGGAGTAAGGATGATTCTGGTGAGTGTCTTACAATCAGGGAAAAAGTTGGTGGACTTGACCGGGATCGAATCGGTGACCCCCTGCCTGCAAAGACGAGAAAGAGAATCTATCTAGTTGGTTCGCTCGGCTTTATTCTGTGTCGTAGTATTCGGTTCTGTACCTAATTCGGCGGCAAATGGAGCGAAGCTGGACCCAAATTGTCGAACGTGGTTGTTGAGATGGAAGTGCAGAGCACATTGCGACAGCCGTTCGACGGCGTCTGAGCTCGTTACGATCCCGCAAACCGTTAGTGCCGAAAATTCCAGCTGGTCCCGCAGGATGGTCTTACACGATAACCGTTCGCGCGAGAGAAGTTGCAGCATTGCGCCCAGGCTGGAAGGCCGCACTGTCTTTGGGGAATTGCGGGCAAATAAAAAGAATGCGATTCCCCAGATCACCAGCAGCACCGCCACACCTCGAAAAATGTTTTGCCAGCCCACTGCGACGGCTAGAACGGGCCCCAGGAATACGGCCGCCGATTGACCGATGTTGCCGAGACCGTAAATGCCGAGCGCGCCTCCCTGTCTTTCCGGTGGAAACCAACGGGAGACAAATCCCGTTCCGACGGCAAACGAGCTTCCAGCCATGCCTAAGAAAAGCGCGACGTACAGCAGCATCCGATAGTTGGGGACCGTGGGCACGATATAGGACGGCGCGGCCACGGCAATCATCAGCAGCGCAAAAACCGCCCTGCCGCCAAAGCGGTCTGCGAGCATTCCGGTTGCAATCCTCAGCAGTGCCCCGAGAAGAACAGGAACTGCTATCAGGAAGGCTGTCTGGGTCGCGCTCAAGTGAAACTCTTCCCGGAAACGCGGAGCGAATGCGCTGATCAGGCCCCATGCGGCAAAGCAAGCCGTGAAGGAGAATGTCCCCAGGGCTAGCTGCAAGTTTGGCTGATAGGTATCTTCGCTACCTTGTCCGCGGAGAGGATTTCGCTCTGAAGTAGTCGCCACCTTTGGCTCGTACATCATCTGTTCCCCAATGAATCTCCTCATCGATTTTCTGCAGGCGTGGAATGTGCTTGGAGCAATGGATGTACGCTTCCACGACGGTTACTACCACCCACAGCTCCGCTCCGCGACCAGTCGCGGGAGGTTTATCCTCTCGGACAGGTTCGGAAGCAGCCGCATCTCGCAGGAACTCATCATTCGCAACGATACGGGCGCGTCCATTCACATGGAGCCCGATCTTGGCTTCGGTGAAATCCACGAAAAGAAGCCCCACGTGCGGATTCTCGGAAATATTGCCAAGACTCGACATCAATCCGTTACCTCGATACTCAGGATAGGCAAGAGTTTTCTCGTCAAGCACGCGAACGAATCCAGGCAATCCCGCGCGAAACGAAGTGTCCGCTTCTCCGTGCTTGTCGGCAGTCCCAACAAACATCATTTCCTGCTTGCTGACGAAAGCCTGCATCAAGGAGTTGAGATAGCCGAGTACCTGATTCCGATAGAAGGCATTGGCACGCGGCCTGGTATTCCACTTTTCTTGAAGCTCATGCTCTCCATCGGACCCAGGGAGGCTAATTGGTTTGAGGATGGGACCTTCGTTCACAACGGCTCCTTGAGTACTACTCTTCTCTATGAATCCAACTTCGCCCTACACAAGTAGGACGCTCAAGTGGCGGCGGGAGAATGTAAACAGCTTGTCAAACGCTTTTCGAAAATCAGTCCGGAACGTGCGCATGCCTCTAAAGCAACGACGCGATGCCCTACCCTTTGTAAAGCAGCGGACCCACCATCCCGGAGGCAAGAATCAAGAACGGTTATGGGATTTTCTTGAAACTGAGCAGTGCGAAAGTCGTCAGGGCAATGGAGACCGTTTGTAGATCAATGAACGAACGCCTGCCACGAATCAACACAACTCTCGCGATCGCTCCGACCGCTGCCGCCGTCACGTCCTGAACGAACGTCTTCGCTTGCAAGCTTTTTTGCGAAGCGGCGATAGTGCAGGGCGCGCGCAATCACCATCAGACATGGCGGTAGAAAAACAGCGATCGCTGCCATGGCAACTCCGGCCGCTCCTGCAACCAAGTACCCAATGAAACCAGTCGTGATCGCCACCGTCCCGGGACAGGAGAAGTCAATGGCAGCCGAATTACTCCTGGCTGGTCGGCGATCGCGAAGTAATTCAGTCGCGCAGCGGGCGATCGGTACCTGGAAGTCGGCTAGTGGCGAGAGATAATGCTCCCTACCACGACGTCGCAAGGAAGTCGCAACTAGCGTCGCGAAGGCGACGCCGCACAACCCGAACTTGGCCGTAGTGTGCGCTGCGGAGCAGATCGTTTGTGCATCGCTAGGCAAAGCGGACAACTGTCGGACGGAATATTCAAGTGGATCCGTAGAAAATCCGACGATACGCAAGACGATTGTGGATATTCTGGAAGGCCTTCCAAGGCTCCAACCACAGAGGGGTTCAAAAACTAAGCTGCATAAGAAATTTTCTGCCAAGGTAAAACGAAGCACCAAGAACGATGCTTGCACCTAGGTCGTAGCGCCTCAGCTACAATTACATGGAGTTCATTCAGGATCGGTCGCTCGGTTAGGCCGGAATGCTCGGCTCGGCCATCCTTCGTCCGAGGGAGACGCTCATGCCATTGTTCACCGTGACGATGAACGCGGGCAGAGCCGCGAACGAAAAAAATGCGATCTCTCGTGCCATACATAAAGCAAGCGTCAAGGCAGGGTATCCGGACGACGACATGTTCCAACGTTTCTTATGTCTTGAACAGGCTGACCTGAAAGTCGATCTCCACTATCCTGGTTTGCCGAAACCGCGAACGGAGAAGCTGCTGATGATCGAAGTCCTGGTGTCGTCCGGGACTGACGCCGACAGGAAGAGGCGTCTGCTGGCGGCCTTAGTCGAAGCGCTCAATGGTGCCGGCACCGATCCGAACGACATCATGGTGTTCTTCGGAGAGATCGATCGCGCCAGTAGCTCGTTCGGCGGCGGTCGGCTTGCGCCACCAGTCGCAAGCGTCTAATCAAGCGACAGTCGCGGCTGCGGCGTTACGCACGGCGGTTGCAGGGACCCGCAGGCGCAAAGACAATCAACGAACTCGTCACACGACAACAGGAGCCATTTGTGACCGATCCCAAGTACGCGGCCTTCACAGCGCTCGATCCGTTTTTCAAAATATCACAGCAGGGTTTGGCCGGTCTGGTCGACGGCGAACACTATTTTGATACCATCGCCGACGATGCGGTGTTCGAGTTTCGATATATTTTTCCAGGCTGGCCCCAAACATTGAAGGGTCGTCAGGCGCTCATGGCGCTCTACGCAGGTTACGGCAACAGTATCGTCCTGCACCGCGCGGACGCGCTCGTCATTCACCGATCGCAGGACCCGCGTGTTGTGATCATCGAATACGAGGTACACGGCAAGGTAGTCGCGACCGGCGCCTCCTACGACAACCGGTTCATCTCTGTGATTACCATCGAAGACCGCAAGATCGTGCATTGGCGGGACTACATGGACTCGCTGACGGCGATGACTGCGCTTAGCCAGGCATCAACGGGTGCATCGTTACCGCAAGGTTCGCTCCGCCGGGCAACGTAATTATCTGCAAGGCGCAGACGCACTCGCACGCACATGAGCCTACGATACCTGACGTGACGCCCCTGAGTAAGTATGCAGCGGATGCAGTACGCTGAGTTGCCGGAGCGAAAGCCGGACTCTGAAATCAGCTCGGCCAGAACGCCTGTCGCGTCTAGCCAACCATGCCGTCAGAGTCCGACTAAGGCCGCATTAAAAGATTCGTACGGCTCGCAACCGAACTACTGCCCAAACGTGATTACGCCAAACAGACCATTGGCATAGTTATTCGGCCCCGCAGTAAAGAAGAGCTGGTTGACCGTTCCGTTGTTACTGGGGGGACCACCGACCTGCCCGTGCCCGAACTGAAGGGCCCAAACACTGTCTATCTCGATTGGATTCCCACTAGCGTCACGAAGCGGTCCGAGGAACTGACCTGTCTGCGGATTGAATGCATTAATGCGGCCTCGGGAGATGTTGTTGCTGATTAGAATCGCATTGCTCATTGGACCGAAGTCCGGGGGAGCCTGCGCGAGGCCCCACGGTGAATGAAGAGGCCCGTGGGCCGCAAAGTGTTTGACTAAGATGCCCTCCGTATCAAACACGTCCACGAATCCACCTTGGGCTTTATTGAGGGCCGTAAAGGTCACCCAAATCTGACCACCGATCGCCTGAATCCCGTACGGTGTGAAGTCTCGCGGGATGCCTGGGTCGTCAAAGGATTGTACCAGCGTGAATGTACTGTCGAACACGTCCACCCTGCGATTCGGACCGTCATCGGCAGCGTATAAGAAAGCCTTCCCCGAGCTGTTGACTGCGATGGCCAAGCCCGTATAGACAGCGCCAACGCCCGACCTGTCAGCCGCGACGGTCGCATGACTAAGTCCCGTGGTCGGATCTACACCGTCAACCGTGGGATTCCATGCACTAATCGTGCCGTCCAGGGTGGCAAAAATAAAAATCGCCGCGCCGGACTTGTCATTTTCCGGATTCGTAAAGGTGAAGTCTTTTGGGTTCGTGCTAATGTTGCCGACGACGCCGGTCGGAGTCCCGAGGGTTCCCGCAGGGCTCGAAGGTGCAGGCGGAATTGTCACGAACAGATGAGTCTGTTGGCCAGCTCCGTTGTAGAGGGTTGAGAATCCCGTGCCATTATCACTGACCCAGAACGGACTAGTAGGGAGTGCAACAAGACCCCATCCGTTAACCAGGTGTCCGTCTTGAGCGGGCGCCACTCCCGCCTGATTGGAGACCAAATCAGTACGCGTGTATTGAGCGAAAACGGGCGTTACGAACAGGGACAGACATATGAAGGTGGGAACCGCAAATGCAGCGCGCGAGAGAGTACGAAGGAGCTTTAAGCGCGCACTTCGGGAATAATTCATTGATTCCTCCTGTTTCAAGAATTGGCAGCCTTTCGTTAACTGCGGTTATTCGAGGTTGCTCTGAGAACGAGTCGGGCCCTTGTTCCTGATTCGGCCCAGATCGCTGGGATTGCTGAACGCCGCAATCTTGGATGAGGGTATGTAGCGACCGGTTGCGAACTGACAAAAATTTTACATTCGCTGGGTCAATCACGGGATGTCACCGCCAGCGGTCACGGATCCGCTGCCCGCAGCGGCAGCGACGCACCTGCTGCATCGCCTACGGACCAGGTTGACTTCTAGCGCGGAAGCCGTGGCTGAACATGAAGCCCAACGAGGCTTTAAGCATCGCTTCGTACGCTTGCTGAAGGCAGGCTTCTTCGTCGCAGGCGAGGATTTTATGGGCAGGAGCGGGCTTCTTCTCGGCGCTTGCAACGAAGCGCTCTATTTGCGCCCAGTCAACCGTGTGTGGCTTGAGTTTTTTCAGGCGGTACCGACAAGTGGGACCCGCTTCGTGTGCCAGACGTTTTCAAGAAAGGCGTCCTTGCGGCCGCGCCGCGACTCCAGTTCCTTCCTCGTAAGAACCGTATAGTTGATTTCGCGTCCGAGTTGCCGTTCGAGTTTCTGCACTATTTCCGCCAGAGCGTCGCTTTTCGGCTTGCCGATCACGAGAATATCAACGTCGCTAGCCGCGTCCTGTTGGTTTCGCGCGAACGAGCCATACAAATAGGCCTCTTCTATTCCGTCGATCTTCTTGAGCGATTCTGCGAGCAGGGGAACCGCAGCGATGGTCTTTCCGATGACATCCGAATTTTTTAGTCATTCCGTTTCGCAGGGAATTGATTCGCTGCGCCGCCCAAATTCCACATTTCAAGTTAGATGCCGGCTCGTAAAGAGTCCGCGTGCTCTCCTCATTGCCGGAGCAGTGGTAATCTGTTTTCGACGAGCCATGGAAACTGCCGGGCTCCAAAGCTTAAATCTGCTAGGAGGCGAGCTTGTCTGTATCCATCTTCCACATCGGGCTATCGCTGGATCATCCATTAATCCCGGTAGCGGAGCGCGCAAAAATCAAGAAGAGGTTGCGTGACCTGCAGGAACGGATGAAACGCGCTGGCTATAAGTACGAAATCATCCAGGCATCACCCGAGAGCGGTCTCGATGGTTTCAAACATAAATTGAAGACACAACCTTGCGATGGCGTGCTAATCGGAGGTGGAGTTGTCGGCAACGAGGCGATGTCATACTTCATGGAACAAATCATCGACGCAACTCACGAAGTGGCGCCCACAGCGAAAATTATGTTCTATAACCACTCAGTCGATGTGCGCGCAATTATTGAGCGGTGGTTCGGATCCAGGTCTGACTAAAGGCTTGCTGTCTCGCAAGCGGTGCTTTGCGCGACCACGCTGCAGCCCGTTTAGCCCGACGTCTCGTTCGGGTCGCTCTTGTGACACGCAATTTCGGATGTTGCGTTTGTTTGTGGGCCTGATTTGAATCAACGATCTCCGATGGCTCGGCGGTGCCCCTGCTCACTAGGCAGGCGTGTTCGGTAACTCTGCGCTGTGAAGGGCGTCAGCTTTTGAGTGGCTGTGGCTCGGAGGGCTCCACTCGCGAAACAAATGCGTGTCGCGGCAGAGGGCTGCACAAAGATTGTGCAGAATCTTTGTCCTATCGGAACATGGCGTAGCGTTCAGTCTCTTGGCAACATGGTTCCCTCGACAGCCTTGTCCGCTAGTGTGTTGGCATTGTGTATACGATGCTGTAGGGTTATTGTGCGGACGGGAGAAACGAATGCGGACCACTGACCGAGGCGAACGCGGCACGCGGGGAGTTACGATTAACCTTCGCGCAGATCATACGAAGCGGGCAATGATTGATCGAGCTGCGGAGAGAGTGGGCAAGAACCGGTCTGAATTCATGTTGGAGGCGGCGTGCCGCCAAGCGACCGAGGTGTTGCTCGACCAAAGATTGTTCCTGCTCGATGAAAAGGCGTACAAGCGATTCACCGACGCTCTCGACGCGCCGCCATCGGAAAACAAGCGCCTGAAGCGCTTGATGATGTCTAAGGCACCCTGGGAGTCGTGAGCGGTGCCATGGCAGAAATAAGCCCGCCGGAGCACTCAATATCTGCCCACGATATAGCAACCTTCGACTGTGGCGTTCCTGATCTAAACCATTGGCTCAAAAAAAGAGCTTTGGCGAACGAGGAATCGGGAGCGTCCCGGACCTATGTGGTGTGTTCGGCGGACAAGGTTGTCGGCTACTACGCGCTGGCGAGCGGGGGTGTCGCGCTGACAAAAGCACCGAGTCGAATTCGCCGCAATATGCCAGACCCATTGCCGGTGATGATTGTAGGGCGCCTGGCGGTAGAGCGTGGATGGCAGGGTCGCAACATCGGTAGGAGCCTCCTGCGAGACGCAATCTTGCGAACGCTACAGGCTGCTCAAATCGGAGGCATCCGTGCAATTCTAGTTCATGCAATTTCCGAAGATGCCAAGCGGTTTTATGAGCGGCATGGCTTCGCTTCCTCGCCCGTTGATCCGATGACGCTTATGCTTTCCGTTGGGGACGCGAAGAAGGCTGTGTTTGACAGATGAAGGTTGTGCGCTATGACGCTTATCTAGAGCTCGTTTCAAAACCCTGCGTAAGGTGATCATGAAGCAGGCGATATGAAATAAAGCTTCGTAAATGGTGATCGAGCGATCGTAGCGAACCACCAACTGGCGAAAATTGCCGAGCCATGCCAAGGTGCGTTCGACTTTCCAGCGACGGCGGTAGCGGCGCAGCGCTCGGCCGTCTTGCGTGCGAGGTTTGCTGCGATTCCAGACGCCCTGCCGCATCCATCTCACCGAGGTAGGCCACCCCGCGCTGCCGTGGGCCTCGCGACGAACGATAACTCTCGACCAGCGCCCAGTAGCCATGGCGTTTGCCATCCTTGTTGCGATAGCAGCGACGCAACTACATACCTCGATCCTACGCATGGCTACTCCATTTTCAAGAGGGTTGGTCTTCACTACAAAGACTTTTTCGCAGGACACGCAATACTTCCTGAGGACTCGCACTGAGGATAGGAAGGTTAAGAAATCTCTAGATTCGAATTACTCCGAAAATGTGCTCAAAAATATTCAAATCACCTCCGGCTGCGGAAGATGGGTTAGGATCTTTACTCGTACCGCAGGCAATCAATGGGGTCGAGGTTGGCCGCCATGCTAGCCGGATAATAGCCAAAGAAAACGCCCACCGCGGCGGAGATTGCGAAACCGATCGCCACCCACAGATACGAAAGCGTCGCGGGAATCGAAGGCACCAGAGTGCGCACCAATGTGGAAACTCCGGCGCCGATCAAGATCCCGATTGTGCCGCCGACCAGGGTGAGCACCACGGCTTCCAGCAGGAACTGCAAACGTATATCCGCGCGGCGGGCGCCGATCGCCTTGCGCACGCCGATTTCCTGCGTGCGCTCCGTCACGGAAATGAGCATGATGTTCATGACGCCGATGCCGCCGACCAGCAAACCGATGGAGCTGATCACCGTTGTCAGGATTACCAGTGCGCCAGTGAGCTGATTCCACAGATTGCTCAGAAAGTCCGGCGAGCTCAGTTCGAAATCATTTTCCTTCTCGGCGGGCACGTGGCGTAAGCGGCGCATCGCCTGAATCACTTCGCCTTGCGCCACTTCGATATTTGCATTCTTGGGAACCGCGAATGCCATCACCAATTCTCTAGACCCTGGGTATTCCTTCCTGAAATTGCTCAGCGGGATGATGGCGAAGATGTCCACTCCCGGACCGAGAAACAATCCCTGGTCGTGCTCGAAAACGCCGATCACTTCGTACAAGCCGCCGTTGATTCGCACCGTCTTGCCCAGCGCGTCCCTATCGGGGAAGAGTGATTCGCTGATGGCGGCGCCCAGCACCACCACGGGGCGCGCGTGCTCTTCGTCGTAGGTGCTGATGAAGCGACCGCGCTCGACGGCAAACAGCGGAATCGCCTCCGTGTACTCCGGCTCGGCGCCGCGCACGATCACTTTCTCGACGCTGTGATCGCCGCTGGTGATCAGATTGCTATCTCCGAAGAAAAAGCCGCGCGTGCCGATGGTGGTGACGATCTGCACATCAGGAGCGGCCTGGCGGATGTAATCGGCATAGCTGTACTCAATATATCGACGCGTGCGGATGCGTTCCGGCATGCGCGACGGATCCATTGCCGGCGGAAATCTTGTCAGAAAGTAGGTGCGCGAGCCCAGTGATTCCACTTTGTCCTGCACGAACTTGTTCAGGCCTTGAATGATGGCCGCCATGGAGATCACCGAGGACACACCGATGACGATGCCGAGCACGGTGAGCGCTGAGCGCACTTTCGAGGAGCGCAACGTGTCCATTGCGGCGAAAAAATTCTCCCGGGCCTGCGCCAGCGTCATGAGCGCCATCAGTCGGACCTCAAAGCCACCACCGGATCTAGCTGGGATGCGCGCACTGCCGGATAGATTCCGAAAAATAGTCCGACCGCGGAACTAAGGAACACACCCATTACCGCCACCCAGCCGCGAACGGAAGCAGGGAACGGCGCATAGGTCCGCAGTGCCAGCGCGACCAGAAATCCCAGAGTCACGCCGGCAAGGCCTCCCACAATGCATTGCATCACGCTCTCCACTATGAACTGCCGCAGGATGTCGTGCTTGGTTGCGCCCACGGCGCGCCGAACGCCAATCTCTCGCCGCCGCAGAGTTACGCTCACCAGCATCACGTTCATGATCACGATGCCGCCAATGACCACTGAAATCGCGCTCACCATGATGAACACCGCAAAGAACGCCGAGCTGATGCTGCGCCAGAGGGCCATGTAACTTTCTTTGGTGCCGATGAAAAAATCATCCTCCCTATCGCCCAGCAGATGTCGCCTGGAGCGCAGAATCAAATGGGCCTGGTCCTGCGCCATCTCAAAGTTCTGCGCGCTCGTTTTGACATTGATCGTGATGCTGGAGTGCGTGCCCTGAACACGAAGGAAAACCGGCAGCGGAATGATGACGAAGTTGTCCTGGTCCTGCCCGAGGACGCTGCCGATTTTTTCCATCACCCCGATCACCAGGAATTCATCGTTGCCGATGCGCACGGATCTTCCGATGGGATCCACGCCGAGAAATAATTCCCGCACCAGCGTGTCTCCGATCAAACAAATATTGACCTTATGCTCGGCTTCAGATGCCGTGAAGTAGCGGCCAAATTCCACCGCACGCGAATCAATTTCCGCCATGTTTGGGGAATTGCCATAAAGATTTACGTCCTGCAGCTCTTTGTCGCCAGATCGTGCGCGCACGCCGGCGCTGGCACTGCCGCCGACTTGTTCACAGGCAGTGCATTCCGCGGCAATCGCGGCCATGTCCTCCACTTCGATTTTTCTGTATTTTAGCGCTTTGATGATTATGGTGAAGTCCGTCACCGCGAAGGGCGTGCGCGCGATTTGGAACACGTTCGTGCCCAGGTTGGCGATCTTCTGTTCTACAAAGAGGTTTGCGCCCTGCACGATGGTCATGACGGTGATGAGTGTGGCCACTCCCATCGTCAGGCCCAGGGCGGTAAGCGAAGCGCGCAGCTTATGCTCGCGCAGAGCGCTGAGGCACTGGGCAAGATTGTCGCTGAGAGCGAGCATGGTGGTGGCGGAGATTTCTCGAGTTACCTTATCAAATCCTGGCTAAGGTGTAGTGACTACTTGTCCGAAGAAGCTGGAACCATCCAAGAGAATACGATGAAAGAGTGAACCCCTCGTTGAGACAAAGCTGTGCATCACACCCTTGTTCGACGTGTCGTTTCACCTCGGATGACCATCCATCATCGAGCTATGAACTAAATCACGGCCGCCGAAGCCGACACTTCCCAGGAGAACAACTGGCACCCGGAAACCTTGACTTCGGGTTTGCCCGTGATACGCCCAGAATCGTTGTCAAAGGATAGAACTCCTACCGACGTCCACCACTCCGGTAACGCAATCAAATGTGGTAAGAAGAGCGGGAACTCGCACAACCAGGTACGGCGTGACCTGCGGAATTCGGTGGGACCGGGTGCCAATAGGCCCCGGTCGGTAGAATCTGGCGCCGTGAGCGGAAATCCTATTGGAGCCCCTTCACCAAATAGAGCTCGGAAAGCAGGCGAGTATAGCTGTAAACGTAGGCGCGACCATCAGAGCTGAAATAAATGTGAGAGATGTCATGAAGTCCCGCTACGTCCGGGGGAGTCATTTCTCTGAAAAACTGCCTCCGTCCCGTCAGAATGTTCAAGCGGTAGACCTTGACCGGTGATTGTTTCCACCGATACACGTACAACCAGCGCGGATCGGAAGTCCATGCGAAACCTTCGCCCGTCTGCAAGCCAGGTATCGGGCGTGGCTGTCCACGTTCGATGGGATACAACCAGCCTCCACCACCAGTAAGACCGTTGCCCGCGATCAATTTGCCGTCTGGAGAGATCTTGCAGAACTTAACTCCTTCCGGAGTGAGAGTACGTGGTTTACCGCCGTCTATATCCTGAGCGAAACACTGAACGGCATGCCCAGGCCGGTTTGCGGAGAAAACGATTTGCTTACCATCAGGCATCCAGCTAGCTCCGTACCAGTATTGCTGAATGTCGCTTTGGTCAATTTGCTTGGCCGTGCCTGCTCCGGTTGGCAACAACAGAAGATGGGCATTGGAAACAATCGTGCTTGCCCATTTTCCATCGGGAGATAGACTGCCCGCCATTCCTGGGCCCAGTGGAATCGGGGGCGATCCGCGCATGTCCCGCACGGCGACGGTATAGGTTGGTCCAGACTCAACTCCCTGCTCGTCGAACAGGACGGTGTTGCCGTCCCCGGAAATATCAGTGGGGACAGACCAGTCCCGCCACGAGATCTCCTTTTCTTTGTTACCCGGCGCTAGAGCCATCATTCCGACGCGTTGTTCATCGCGGGTTACAAGAATTCTGCCGTCGGAGGCCATGTCCTGCAGCGTGACTCCTCCGGGCGCGCGGAGAATCAGACGTTGGTGACCCGATAGATCCACCGCATAGATGTGACGTTCGATTCCGGCTTGGGCAGCCGAGAACCAGATCTCGGTTCCATCGGCCGACCATGCCAACCCTTCGACACTTACCCATGGTGCAGAGACGACCCTCTTGTGTCCCTCAAGATCGACAATCGAGACGACGCCCTTGTCGTCAGGATAGATCGGGTGGTCCAGGAATGCGACTTGATTCCCTTTAGGCGAAATCCGCGGATGGCCGATCCACCCAGCGGTTTCATATAGAACATGGCCGAGTGGAAATTCAAGACGCTGTTTGCCGTTTACGTTGCGCACGGCCGCTAACGTCGCCCCGTCTGTAGACCAGTCAGCCCAGTCGATACTTTCAGCGAGCCGACGAGGAGATCCGCCCGTCAGTGGGACTTGGCCAAGAGTTCCCCGGCCTGCGAACAAGAAACGATTATCGACCGGCTGCAGCACCGCCATTTCACCTGCAGAGGAGACCGCAAGCAGCTGCGTTGCGGATAATCCGAGGCTTCGCTCTCCGGGGATTTTCGGGTCGGTGGAGAATATTTCAGTCGGTTCGCCGTCCCAGGAGGCGGCATAAATCACGCTGTGACCATCGGGCGCAAACCTTGCTGAGTATACCGTGCCGCGACTAACGGTCAGCCGCTGAAAATCTGGCGGCTGCCATTTGGCTGTACGGTGGCCGAGGAAAACGCCGGTCCCAACGAGGATTCCGCCGATCACGACTGCGAGAAGCGCCAGGAGCGTGCGGCTGAATACCGATGCCACTCTGCTGGGTTGAACCCCGTCGATCGCCGGTAGCGGCGGATGCGTATCCACCGAAGCTTCGTCCAACGTGGCAACAAAGCGGTAACCACGACGTGGCACGGTCTCAATGAAGGAGGGATTTTCGGCCGAATCGCCCAGAGCAGCGCGGAGTTTGCCGACCGCGACATTCACTGCGTGGTCGAAGTCTCCAAAACTGTCTTCCGGCCAGATACGGGACTGCAGTTCCTCGCGCGTGACCAGGTTTCCCGGGTGCTCCAGCAGAATTTGCAGTACTTTGAAGGGTTGGTCCTGGAGTTTGATGCGGCTTCCGGACTTGCGGACCTCTCCGGAGGGGAGATCGGCTTCAAACGCCCCAAAGCGTATCGTCCGGTTCCCGTTATTCACTATGGCTCTTCCGTTATTTGGAAAGTCTAGCATCTTTGCTGACCTTCTCTATCGACGCCGTAGAGGCTGATTGGTTTGTCGAATTCCGGTGGAGACTGTGGTCTCCACCTGTCTCCCGCGTGTCTCCTGAGCCGAGATTCACTGTGGATGCAAAAGCTAGCTGTTGTGAATTGAGCTCGTGGACCCTGATCAAATATACGTTCCAACGTGGGGCGGATTTGCGTCCGCAGTGGATCGTTTTTATTTGCGAGAAAGGAAGGAACATGAAAGTTACGAGATGGAGGAAAACGGCTTTTGCGGGCCTCTTTTCAATCGCTGTCCTATGCAGCAGTGCGGCAGCTCCAGATAAGCCTCAGGAACCCACGCGGGAAGTACACTTAGTAACCGCTGCCACGCCGCGTGAGCAGCAGATTCAACTGGCCTTGAGCGCGGCCCCGACCGAGGTATCGAGTAAGGCCACAGTTTATGTTTTGGGGCCCAAAGGGTACGAGAAAGTTCGCGAAGGCACGAACGGCTTCAGTTGTTTGATCGAGCGGTCATTCAGAGGGACAACGCAAACTTCGTCAGCGCCGGCGTGCTTCGACGCAGAGGGCACCCGAACTATTATGGTTGCTTACCTGCATAGGGAAGAACTACGGGCAGAGGGCCAGTCCGAGGCAGAGATCAAGGATGACATCGCGAAGGGATATAAGGATGGCCGCTTCAAAGTGCCCGGGCCGGGTTTCCTTTACATGATGTCGAACGAAAACTATGTCTACGATTCCGAGTCCAAGAAAAGTGGTTTCGTGCCCCCGCACTTGATGTTCTACGCGCCTTATAAGACCGCGAAAGACGTGGGATATGACTCGGTATCGCCCACAATGGTGCCTTATCTGACGGGGAGCGGAGTGGAGCCGGAATCATTGCTGGTCGTAGCCGCGGAAAAGCCGTCGCAGGGTGACTCCTCTGGCGACTCCCACAAGCACTAAGGGAGGGCTTGGTGGAGATGTGGCAAGTCGAAAAAACACGTTTGTGATAAAGACGCCTCGGATTATTCCGCCGGTGCCGGGTGGCGACCGAATTCCATAGGACCAAGTCCTTTGCCCGAGGTGAGGCCCATGCGTAGGCGCAATCATAGTCTGCGCAGCACGTCAGAGAACCTGCGACGATTCTGAGTGTATTGTCGGCAAGCCGGAAGTAATCCGCGCTTCCCAAGGTGTGCACGGCAAAACTGTTTCACTTCAGGAGTTCACTCGACCCCCCCGTCATTCATTACACATTTCGCCATGCAATTGGTTCTGCCACGATCTTCCTGTCGAGTTCGAACCAACCTTATGAAGGTCTCCGGACGCTTGCAACAGGATTGGCCGAATTGAAACCCAAGTCATTAAAGGTGGGTGGTCCGCCGATTTGCTGCTGGTCGTAGTGATGCTCCTACACTACGCGCGACCCATGCCATTTGCGAAGGACGCGCCACTTCAGAGTGCAGGTCGAACCGGACACCCCGGCCAACTCCAGGGTCCATGCAGAATGCGACTCGACGGCGAGATCTCCAGGAATCGCGTTCTGTCGAATGGATACCAATAGGCCGCCGATTTCGGCCATAACGTGAAGCGAGATCAGGAAGTTGAACAGAAGCGTGCGCACTCTCTGCTTTCCGTGTATGGTCGCCCGCGAATCTTCACTGCTCACTTCCACATCGTCGGCGTAAAATGTTTCAAAGATCTCAAGAAACTCTAAGTAGCTCCTGGCGATTTCGGCACGCAGGATCGCCGCGTCCAGGGTTAGCTCCGCGGCCTGTGAGCTTTTGTAAGCGTCGCGATCGAACCTGCCGACAGCGACGACATTAGCTTCATCGATCATCGGCGTCCTCAATTTAGGCGAGCAACGGTTCGTCGCTTTGAACGACGGCTGTCCCGTTTACATTTCCTATGACGATACGATCGTAAGTACTTGGTTTCTTACCGCGTTTGAACAACTGTCTCTTTGTAGACTCCGTTCATGGCTAGACCCCCGCATCGGCAATTTTTAGGGGATGATGCGCATATCGCGAAGTCTGGTGAGCTGCCGCCGAAAACTCCGGTGCGTGTCGATGCAATCTCCAAAACCTGCTTGACGAATCTTGATTGTGCTCAGGATTGTCTCTTCACGGAAGTTGAGCATCCAGTCCACGAACGCCCAGTTTGCAATCTGGTCGTAGGGCGTGGCGTGCAGGCCGTAGCGGGCGACCATTGCATCCCACAGTGGAGCCTTCCCGCTCATCTCGGAAACAGTGGACATCGCAAGTGGCTCTGCGACGAGAAGGTCGTAGAAGACGGCGAGCTCCTTCCACAGTTGCCTCCAGCGATAGACATCTCCGTTCGACATGTTGAAGATCTCATTCCGTGCTTTGTCCTCACCTAGCGCCCACAAAGTTGCGCGGCCGAACAATTCCGCGTCCGTTGTGTCCTGCAGAATGTTCCATCCTTCCTTGGAGCCAGGAAATCGTAAGGGCAACCCGAGTTCGCGACTCATCGCAGCGTAGGTCGCGAGACTGGTGACCAGGTTCATGGGCGAGTTCAGGCTTGGTCCCATGACCAAATGCGGACGTAAGACCGTCCAGCTGGCTCCGTTCCTAGCGGCCCATTCAGCCACGATGTCTTCTTGCTGGTGATAGTGAATTGGCGCAATCAGACGTGGCTCTGTCTCTTTCGCTGGAGCGTTGAACGCCCCAAGACTGAAGCCATACGACTTGGCTCCGCCGGCAAGCACGATGCGTTGAAGAGGGACATTGCGCGCGGCAAGAGCTTCGAGCGTGTTTTTCAACATTCTGGCATTCGGCTCGACTGTTTCGGCCATCGTGGGTTTCTCGACATAGGCAGCGAAGACCAGATCGGTCACCTTATTCAGAGATGAAAATGCCTTTGTCGTGCCTTCGCGGTCCACGAGGTCCACGGTGATGTGAGGAGGTGCGGCCTGCGCCCGGTAGGTCGGAGCGGGTCGGCGCGCCGCAGTGGTGATCCGCCATTTTGGATTCTCGGCAACGGCGTCGATCACGCCGGTGCCAAGGACGCCATAGGGTCCAACCAATAGGATTTGGCGTTCCCTGACGGGTGATTCAGAACGAACGGACATGACAATTCTCCTGTCCAACCTGCCTGCAGCTTATTTCAGCCGCACGGGGCGCAATCAAACGCCGCAGAACACAGGGAACTTTGGCGAGTGGACTCCGGCGCGATGTCTGTCGGGCGGCTCACCTGACTAGCAGTATCACTAGATGGCACACTGGCAACCCAGGAACCATAGTCACCTGAGTAGCCGACCCGTTCCTGAAGGGCGCGAATTCGCTGCTCGAGCGCAGCGATTTCAAGGTATGACGGACGCGGCATCCATCGGATTCGATCCTGAACAGCCTGCGCTTGCGCAGCACCTCGGGCTTGAGCGCCCGCACAGAACCGCGTGGACGGCGCGTCCTCATCGCCGACGCCGATATAGTTTTCGATGAGCTGGGTAGTGACTTGCTGGCTGTGTAATAGTGACGAGCGAATATTGCCTTGCCCGGTAACGACATTCCCGACTCCGAATACGCGGTCGGATCCGGCGTGCCGTGGCAGAGTTTCATCGTCGAAATCGTAATATTCGCCCTTCATGGAGACGCCCGGGATCTGCTCAGGCACGGACCCGATTGACGAAATCACCATGGGCGCTCGGAGTTCGTACTCCGAACCAGCTACGGGCTCTGCTTTTCTGCCTTCCACATTGGTCTCGGCCACTTTTAAGCCGACCAGGCGGCCATTGGCTACAAGCAGCCCTGTCGGCATCCTGCGATCCTGAACCCGGAACAAGTATTTCTCCTGCGCCAAACGAAGCATCTTCAGACGGGTCGCTTCTGTCTTCGCGACCTGATCAGGCGTGGCATTCTTTGCAGGCTGAGCCAGCGGCATGTCTTGCGCGCGGCGGCGATAAATTAGTAGGCATCTTTTAATGCCAAGATCCTCAGGCGAGATGCCGTGCAATTTGCAAACGGCGGGGATGCCTTTCTTTTCGAGCTCGTACACATCCGTTTGCACTCCGCGCGCCCGAAGAGCACGCTCATAGTTTTCGAGTTGCAGGATCTTCACGACGTCCATCGAGGCAAGCCCGCCGCCTACGACCAACGCATCGTCAGGAGTTTGGTAATACGGGCCGGTGTAGCGCTCCTCGTTCTTGTGGTTGTACCAATAAATGAAGGGATTCTGGTAAACCAGACCTTTGCCGACGAATTCTTGCGCCCCCGCCATTCCCAGTTCTCTGTCTCGCCATGCTCCGTTTGCGAGGAGCACCGCGGAAAAACCCCAGTTGTCGCGGAGATCTTGAAAATCCAGGTCACGGCCGAGCTTGGTGGATGGAAGGAAGAAAATTCCGGGCTGCTTCAGGCGAGCGTCGATGCGACCGTACTCCTGTTTGCGCTGCTCCCGGTGCCAGCGCGGCAGGCCGTCTTCAATCTTGCCGTAAGGTCTTGCGTTCTGTTCGATGACGACGACACGAATCCCGTGGTGCGCCAATATCTCTGCCGCGACTGAACCGGCGATCGCTCCTCCAACAATGGCCACAAAGTGATACGGTCTGTCTTTCATCGTAACTCCCGAGCGCACTCTGCAAAGTGCTCAAGCACCACCGCGAAGTTGCTGACGAAGTGGATCGGACGATGAGCCACGGCGTTGCTGTTCATAAAAGGGATAATCGGTGTAGCCGCGAGCGTCGAAAGTGTAAAAAGTATCGCGGTCGTATGCATTCAGAGGTAGCCCGAGCCTGATGCGCTCTGGCAAGTCGGGATTGGCGACGAAATACCGTCCGAAGGCCACTAAATCCGCATCGCCAGCTCGAACAGCAGCTTCGGCAGTATCCGGTTCAAACCCCCCGGCCGAAATAATCGTTCCCGTAAATATCTCTCGCAGCCTCGCGGTCGCGATGTGCCCTTGGCCTTCGGCGATCAGCACGTTCCCTTTGACACGCGGTTCGATAATGTGCAAGTAAGCGAGCTCAAAGCGGTTCAGTTGCTTTGCGACGTAGTCAAACAGCGCGATCGGATTGCTGTCTGACATCTCATTCCATCGCCCACTTGGCCCGATGCGTACCCCTACGCGGTTGCCACCCCAAACCGAGACCATGGCCCCGACAACTTCCAGCAGGAACCGGGACCGGTTTTCGATGGTACCGCCGTAGGCGTCGCTGCGCTTGTTGCTCCCGTCCTGCAGGAACTGATCGGGCAAATAACCATTAGCTGCATGAAGTTCGACGCCATCGAACCCAGCCGCCTTTGCCCGCTCGGCAGCTTTGCGGTAGTCTCCGACGATGCCTGGAATTTCAGCAATATCCAGCTCGCGATGTGGTGAGGGCTTGAACCAACCAGCCGGGGTCGAAGCCATTGCAGTTGTTTTGGGACCGTAATACTCCGGCACGACGGAAGGCGCCACCGGCGCCGCGCCGTTGGTCATGCCAACATGTGACGAGCGTCCGGTGTGCCACAGTTGCGAAAACATGCGGCCGCCTTTGGCGTGAACTGCATCGACAATTTTCTTCCAGCCGGCGACCTGGCCGTCCGAATACATTCCCGGAGCCCCATACCAACCGCGAGCGGTGATCGAGATGGTTGTCGCTTCGGAAATGATGAATCCACCTTCCGATGCGCGCTGCGTGTAGTACTCCCGCATCAGGTCGCCGGGAATGTCACCAGGTTGAACAGACCGTGAGCGTGTGAGTGGAGACATCACCACGCGGTGCTTCAGCTCCATGGGTCCGACTTTAACTGGTGTGAACAGCTTGCCTGCGCTTACTGTTTTCATGAGCCCGCACTCCCTCAGAATTGTTCTGCCAACCCGAGGCCAGATGCCGGTTATTAAAATTCCGCTCGCGCATCTGGCCTCGCTCTGTGCAACGTTCCGCGTGCGTTCGTTCAAGCGTTCATCCCGCCGTCCACGGTGAGATTCGCGCCGGTAATGTAGGAGGACTCGGGACCGGCGACAAATGCCACCATCGCGGCGATCTCATCCACACGCCCGTAGCGATCGAGCGCTGTGGCAGCCTTCTGCGGGACGGCCCATTCGCCGGCTGCGGGATTCAATTCCGTGTCGATCGGACCGGGCTGCCCGTTGTTGACCGTGATGCCGCGGCTGCCGATCTCTCTGGCCAGCGCCTGAGTGAACATCTTGACAGCTCCCTTTGTGCCCGCGTATGGCACAAGCCCGGGTGCCGCGACACGCTCACCTACAGCGGAACCGATCATGATGACGCGACCGCCGCTCTTCATGTGCTTTAGCGCGGCCTGCGTCGCGACGTACACGCCGCGGACATTGATGTCGAGCACGCGATCCATCTCTTCCAGCGTCGCCTCCGCGAACGGTTTCGGAATGGCCGTGCCGGCGTTGTTCACCAGCACATCCAGACGGCCGAAGGTTGCAAATGTCTTTTCCACCGCGGCTATAACTGCGTCGGCATCGGCGGCGTCCGCCTGAATTGCGATCGCCTTTCGGCCTGTACGTTCAATCTCCTTGACGACTGAGGCGGCCGCATCGGCACCTTTCGTGTAGGTGATGGCCACGTCCGCTCCGTCCGCGGCGAGACGCCGAGCGATTGCAGCACCGATTCCGCGCGAGCCGCCCGTAATGAGTGCAATCTTTCCTTCCAGCTTCTTTGACATTGTGGTTTCTCCTCGAAGTAGATCCATGCCCATCAGGCATGAGTCGAAATCTTATTGCTCGCCTAACGCATTCCGGTCGCTACATTAGATTCGGAAACCAGGTAGCCGTCGCACGAGGGAGCATACTTTGTTAAGCTCGGAGCGATACTTTGCAAGCATGGAAGCGAGGAATGGAATTACGACATCTACGTTACTCCGTCGCGGTTGCCGAGGCAGGAAGTCTGACGGTGGCGGCTGCACGAAAACTACACACGTCACAATCTTCGTTGAGTCGGCAGATTCGAGACCTTGAGCACGAGGTAGGCGCGCAACTCTTGACGCGCCGCGCTCGCGGTATCGAACTGACACCCACGGGTCGAGCTTTTCTCGAACACGCCCGCTCGGTGCTATCGCAGGTTGCAGCAGGAACCGGAGCTGCTCGCCGAGTCGCTCATCCCGCCAAGCCGTGCTTCTCGATAGGCTTTCTCACTGGACACGAATTGACGTGGATGCCCGAAGCCTTGCGGATCTTGCGCGACGAACTGCCTAACATCGACGTGATGATATCGAGTCAATACTCGCCGCAGCTCGCCGATGCCATTGGGAAGGGAACGGTCGGTGCAGGTTTTCTTTGACGCGAACAAGGCGTGCCAGAATTGGCATTCCGTCCTCTCGTCAAAGAGCTCTTGGTAGTGGTCTTACCTAGTGCACACCGTCTGGCTACGCGCAAAGCAATCAGTCCTGGCGACCCGGTGGGCGAGACATTCGTTGGCGTGTCGCGCACGGCTCCTGTGCTGCGCGCGGTCATTGACGATTACTTGAAGCGGTCCGGAATCAATATCACGCCGGATCACGAGACGGAGCACGTCGTTATGGGAGTGTCCTTAATAGCGTCGACGGGCGGCGTAGGGCTGTTACCTGCTTACGCCAAGAACTTTCTCACTGGGTCTGTAACGAGCCGTCCTCTCAAGGGAAACACGCCGACTGTCGAGCTTGTACTCGGGTACAAAAAGTCCGACGAGTCTCCCGTCCTGAAGCTTTTGCTTTCGAGCTTGGACGAGTTGGTCGCTCGTGTCTCGAACCAGTCACATTAAAGCCTTCCTATGCAGCACGGTTGGGTCAGTTGTGCCGCAACTCGCCTTCCGAAGTCCCGTCCGAACAACGGACGATCCGGAAGTAATCGTCGCCCTGTGTGGATCATCAAACTGTCTCACTTTAGGGGTTCACTCCACCATCCGATTTGAACGCAGCGGCGGACAGTGAACCCCGCAGTGAGACAAAACTGCGCATGACACCCTTGTGTGACGTGGGGTTTCGCCTCGGATTACCGCCCATCATCGAGCTATGAACTTGACTACGGCCGCCCGACACTTCGCAGGAGAGCCAGTGGCGCCCAGAAACGTTTACTTCCGGTTCGCCCGTAATCCGACCAGAATCGTTGGCAACTGCCCAGATCACTTCCTACAAGCGGACTTCTGGACAGTCAGCGGGATTAGGGGACATCTGTTGCGACGCCGTGGGTAAGTGGCCTCGCGTCCGACGGGGAGACTCTGCTCACAAGTTCCCGGATGCTCGGACAACCCCACAGGATCAAAGATGCATTGGCCAAGCGGAGGGCATGAGACGTCGTGGAATCAAAAGTTCACGACTTCAGCAAGCATTTCCGTCAAAGGATAACAACGACTCGACCGCGACGAGTAGGATGATCCGCTAGTTCGTGGGCACGGGCGATTTCGGCAAGCGGGATTCGTTCGCCGATTTCGAATCCTGTCCAACCGGCTTCGAGTGCGGAGTTGATATCGCGCGCTGCCTGCATTTTTGCCGCGCGCGGGAAATCGTCGCTGCCAAGAAAGTACACGCGGATATTCTTGAAGACCATTTGCCAGAAGGGAATCTTCGGAGTCGCGTTGTCGGTGGCATAGGAGGCGATGGAGCCGTCATTTTTCAGCATCTCGACGTCGGCATCGACGTTGGCGCCGAAAGCCACTTCGACGATGTGATCGACGCCCTCGGGCGCGAGTGCTTTCACGCGCGAGACCAGATCACTGCTGCTGACGATCACTTCTTGTGCGCCAGCGTTGCGTGCCGTGGGCTCGTCCGACCCAGACCGCACCGCGCCGATAACCCGCGCTCCGACATGCCGCGCCAGAGCAACCGCGCAGAGTCCCACGGACCCCGCCGCGCCTTGAACCAAAACCGTGCGCCCGCGAACCTCACCGCCAACATGAACCGCGCGATGTCCCGTGATGCCCGGAATGCCGAGACACGCACCCTGCTCCATCGAGACGTTGGCGGCAAGCGGTGCAACGTGATCGACGGGTACGACCACGAATTCCGCCGCCGTGCCGAAGGCGCGATACGACTGCGCTCCATAGCACCACACATTGCGGCCGGTCCATTCGGCGCTGACGCCCGCGCCGATCTGGTCGATACGGCCGGCGCCGTCGCTGTGAGGAATCACGCGCGGATACGGCATCCCGACTCCGAACGCGTCTCCACGTTTTTTGGTGTCGCCGGGATTAATGCCCGAGGCAGAGATGCGGATGCGAACTTCGCCGGGGCCTGCGGTCGGGGCTGCCATTTCGCCGACTTTCAGCACGTCGCGAGCGGGACCCTGCTTTTCGTACCACGCTGCTTTCATAAAGATTCCGCGAAGACGTTAACACGTCCGGAGGCGTTACCGGTACAAGTCCAAGGGGGCCCGCAGTCATGGTCGTTTGTCCGACCTCTATGAGGTAGCCGTCCGGGTCGCGCATGTAGCATTGCAACTCCGTCGCGTGGACTTTCGGTTCGGTGATGAATTTCGCGCCGCGCGCGCGCCAGAGGTCGTAGTAGCCCCTGATGTCTGTCACGCGAAGGTTCAGAAATATGCTTAGAACGTTCGGATCGCGCGGCGGCGAAGCGACGACTTCCGGTTTGTCGTCGGTCGGGCCGCCGCCCCCATTGATCGTGAGCCAAACATTTCCAAACTGAAGAAATGTCGGCTCGCCCCGACGCAGCACCGTGGCTCCGAGCACGTCGCGATAGAATTCGACGGATCGCTGTATGTCTCGAACGATAAGGGTATTGGTCACGACCAACTTCCGTTCAGCACTCTGATCCGGTCGAAGCGACATGCCGACTCCTTCGATCCCTCTCCGATTCAGTATTTGTCGTCCCAGCGCACGTACAGAATTGCCGCACGTACCTGGCTTTCCATCCAAACATCGACTCCGGCCAGGCGATTGATCCATCGGGGCTGCAATTCTTTGACGGAATCGCTCGTGACTCGGTCCAGGACAACTTTAAAAAGCAGGAATTTGTTGTCGGTTCCGACAATTTGCGCTGCCTGAGCCACGACCGCATTCTGATCCAAATTGTTGTGGACTCGCTTCACGGTTTGATAGACGTCCATCGTGAACTCTTCGGTGATCTCGACGTCTTTCTTGGAGCCCGTGGCGGTCAAGTGCCCTCCACAAAACGTTTCAAAATCGTAGGCCATCAGCTCGGCGAAGACTTTCATGTATTGGCCGAAATTGGCCGTGATGTCAAATCCTTGGAACGGCGCATAGCCCGGCGTCACGCAATCGACGGCCATCATGAATTTGGCCGACGGCACGTAGATGAAAAGATCGCCTTCGACCGAGTGGTAGAAGTGGCGCGTCAGCTCGACGCTTTTCCCGCCGAGTGTGATTGTCTTCCTGTCGGCAAAAACCACATTGGGAATCAGGCGGTTCGGGTCGTTTTCCTCTTTCAAAAACGCCGCCACGCCATCGACAGCGACAATCTTCAGGTCCTTGATATCTTTGAACACCGTCGAGCCGCCGATGTGGTCTTTGTGGGCGTGCGAATAGACGAGATATTTGATCGGCTGGTCGGTGACTTTTGCGATGGCTGCCGGAATGCCTTTACCGAAACTCTCCGGCGCGTCGAATACGATGACGCCGTCGGCCGTCACGAAGAATGCGGATTGCCACATGTTGTCGGAAATGACGTACATGTCGCGGCCCACATTCTTCACGGCGTATCCGAGTTTCGGATCGACGTCGAAAAACTGCGCTTTCACCGACGGCAGAATGGGCACGTAGCGCTTTAGATCTTCGTTCGAAGATTGCGCCAAAGCAGAGCTGCACCAAGCCGCCGCAACAGCCAAAATGAATATCAGTCTTTTCATGACTTCCTCACGCCGGTAGCTTTTCGCGCCGCGCGACACTGCGCAGGATCCAGCCACCGCGAAATATAGGCCGGGCGCTTTTGCCAGAATATCGATAGAATCACAAATCTATTTCCCATATTTGGGATAATCAAGCGATCGCCCCTTGACACCCGAGTGATCGAAAATCAGAATCCATCAAGCTTCAGATCGGGAAGGTGCGGCCGCGATGCCGGTGACATGGTTCACAACTTTCTCGGCCGCGCGCTCGGCCAATCATCGATCAGCGAGCGAGACGCGTGACGAGTATCTGACAATCATACTTCCATGAGCATGCCGGATCTGAGCTCGCTCGTTATCTTCGCGAGAGTCGTTGACGCGAACAGTTTCTCCGAGGCTGCGCGCCGCCTTAAGATTCCGCTTTCGACGGTGAGCCGACGCGTCGCCGAGCTCGAGGCCGATTTGGGTGTGCGCCTGCTGGAACGTTCCACTCGCAGTTTGCGGCTCACCGATGTGGGATCCCGCGTGCTTCAGTTCGCGGTGCGTGGCGCAGAGTTGAGCGAAGCTGTCCTCAATATCGCTTCGGACCATTCGTCGAAAGTCTCGGGTACTTTGCGGCTGGCCGCGCCGCCCAGCATCTCCGATTCGCTGCTGGCGCCGCTGGTCAACTCGTTCCAGGAATCGTATCCCGACGTCCGCGTCCAAATCATGGTCACCGAAAGGATCGTCGATCATATTGGGGAGGGCGTCGACCTGCTCTTTCGGGTCGGCGCGCTGAGGGATTCGACTCTCGTTGCGCGCAAGATTTTGACCTATCGGCATCAACTGCTCGCGAGTCCCACCTATCTGAAGACCCATAAGCGAGCGACGACGCCGGAGGACTTGCTCGGGCATCGCCTCATCGCATTCTCGAGGTGGCAGCCCGAAAACCGCTGGCACTTCGTTCACGCCAGTAGCAAGGAAACGACAAAACTGCGGTTCGAGCCGTATCTTTCGATAAATGATTACGCCGGAATTGTTCCGGCGCTACTGGCGGGAGTTGGCATTGGAGAGCTTCCACCGCTCGTGCGTCCGGAGTTGGTGCAGCAGGGCCGGCTCGTCGAGGTAATGCACAACTGGCGCTTGCGCACCTTCGATCTCTGGCTGCTCCACGTCGGAAACAGGCACCTCCCTCGCGCTGTACAGTTGTTCAAGGAATTTGCAGCGAAAATGACGCCGAGATTGTTTCCCAAGCTTCCCGTCTGATTCCGGAAGGGCATTCGGGCTCCGCCCACGGCGAGAAGTTGACAGGTGTCGCTTGCAAACAAACACGCGGTTCGCGAAACGAACGTTCATGGAGACGTTTGACAATTCAGGAGCGATGGGACTTTCACTAACGCGGTCATCTTTGGTGGCGGCTGTACCGCGGACCATGGCCCTTTAGTTAGCTCCTGATTAGCGCCGGCTGGACAAGTGCCTTTAGCTGGCCACAAACGGGTTTCGAGGAGATCGGACCACGCTGCCCTGATTCACATCGCAGTTCCCCGAAGCGGACTCCTTGCCCACAATAACTTCCGGTTAGTCCGCCACTCGGGAGGAAACGCGACAACGGTGAATAGCGCTGTATCCTCCCGGCAACGGAACGGTTTGGAGCAAGTAAGAGAGACAACGAAGGTTGCAGGATGCTACTCAGGCGCCAGCACTCGCAGCGCGAGCTGTCTGTTGGCTGGTCATTTGTTCCATTTGTTCCTTCATCTTCTGTTGCATTTCCTTAGGGGTGGGTTGTGCAATGTGGGTAGCGACCATCCACGTGTAACCCTCGGGATCAGCAACGGTTCCACAGCGGTCGCCCCAAAACATGTCCATCACGGGTCCCTTGAGCACAGCGCCGAGTTTGACGGCCTTGGCAACCGTCTTGTCTACGTTCTGCGTCAGCAGATACAAACTCGTCGGCGAGGCGCCGATTGTTTTCGCGCCGCGAGAACCCATCTGCGGCATTTCCGGCCCCAACATTAACGTCGTGCCGCGGAGCGTCAGCTCAGCATGGACCGCCTTGCCGTCTGGACCATTCATGATCCCCCGTTTGGCAAAGCCGAACGCTTTTTGATAAAAGGCAGCTGCCGCTTTCACGTCGGTCACCGTTAGAATTGCCGTTACTGAACCGTAGAGTTTTTTATTGAGCGGATCGATTTTTCCGGGCATATCACTCCTTTCGCGAGGCGAGTATTCGAGCTGAGTTTCGCCAGAAGCTGTTCATGAATGCACCGATCGCAGAAACTCGTGGGCGACGGCGACCAAGAATACTCCAAGGAGAAACGTGTGGTCAACGTGCGGGTCGATGGCATGCGGGTCGATGGCACAGCACACCCTCCCGAGTCTCTTCTCGCGCCCGAGGTAAGTTGACGAATTCCGACCGACACCATGGCTCCTTCTGAATGGTCGGCTCACCGGAAGTGATCTGATGCCGGCAGAGGACAAGCTGAATGTGCTAGACCGTTGTACGGGCTAACACCTGTGCCGGGGTTCGAGTCCCTCCGTCTCCGATCACTTCACGGGTTCCCAGCCCTCGGGCAGCATATCGAATGCCAGCGTGTCACGGTAGGCGTACTGATTGCCTTCCAATACGGCCACTGGCGTTAACATATGCCAGATGCGTTCATCGTCGAAGACGTAACACTCACCCGATTCGCGCATCGTGAAGCGATCCATTTCCTGCTTGTCATTGTCGGTTATGACGACTTCGCCGCCCTGAGCGCCGCAGCGGCCCACGAGATGCGTCGCGATGTACTTTTCCCCGTCTTTATGTAAGCCCGGTGGACTCGTGTCGCACGGCCGGCCAGGCGCAGCCGTGAACCTTATTAGGTGAACGTTGACCAAATACTTCGTACCCACCGTCGACAGCGGTAGGTAATGAAGGTGGTGAGCAATCATCTTGCGAACGCCTATGGAACCTGCGATCGCCGGGGGCAGCGGAGCGTACTCTCGCGGCTGGCCGCCGATTGTCGTGTTGTATTTTTTCAGCTGCACATAGGGCGTGCTCTCTTCGCTCAACCAAACCTTTACACCGCCCTCAACAATCTCGGCCCTGAAACGATTTAAGGAACGATACCTGTCGCCCCCATCGTAGTATTTGTCCTTTGGAACGGACCAGGCGGCACGGGATAACGCTTCCAGCGAGCGCGCTATGTCTACGTCAACCCTGAGCGGCTGACGACTGAACCCGCGCTCGACGAGGTCGCTTCGCGACCTGGCATTGGTTGCAACCGGAATAAAATTATCTTGACTCATGATTG
>Ga0210394_10000494_pt1 | contig 82347 bp, 123 predicted proteins | sample IncBWC12MmetaG_FD_160121 | JGI IMG/M metagenome (GOLD analysis project Ga0210394, IMG submission 160121) | Forest soil microbial communities from Barre Woods Harvard Forest LTER site, Petersham, Massachusetts, United States - Inc-BW-C-12-M | ecosystem: Environmental > Terrestrial > Soil >...
TCCTACGTCCCCCCCGGCCCCCCCCCCCGCGCCCCCCCGCTCCCCCCCCCCCCCCCTGCCCCCCCGCCCCCCCCCCCCCCCCCCCCCCCTCCCCCCAAACCCCCCCCCCCCCCCCCCCCCCCCCCCCCCCCCCCCCACCCCCCCCCCGCCCGCGCCCGCCAGTTCCCCTCCCGCCAGCTGGCCGACCGGCGCCTCCCCCTCCTGCAGTCCCTCTCCCACAAGCAGCGCCCCAGCCCGTTCGCCGACCTTCCGCCCGACGAGGCCGCCGTCGCCGCCGACTGGTACGCCAAGTTCTGCGCCCGCTGGTCCCCCGACCTCCCCCCCTGGCGCCGCGGGATTCTCGTGGGAGTCGCCCGCCGCCTGGCCCGCCGTCCTCCGCCGCCCGGGTTCGGCCTCTCCATGCTCCAGTCCCATCGCGGCCAGGCCTCTGTGCGGAGCTGTCAGCGGGCCGGCATCTACCCGGGACCCGTGGCCGCCAAGCGCGCGCGGGAATGGAAACGGAAGGGAAGGCCGGCGTTGCCTAGCCGGCTGCTCCCACTGGACTAGGCCGCCTGTACGCGCGACATGGTCTGATCGTCCAACCGTCCGTAATTCACGTAGTAGACGCAATCCTCGCAGATGGTGAACTGGACCAGTTCGTCGTTCCGGTCGCGCGCGTAGAGGTATTCCCGGCTGCCGCCCAAATGCGACTTGCAGCACTGGCAGGGCCGCCACGAGAACCACGGCTCGCCCTGCTCGCAATCCAGATCCTCCCCCGCCAACAGATCCGCCGTCCCGGTTGAAAGATGCTGGATTCCCTCGTCAGCAATAAACCGCGCGACCGACTCCTCGTATTCCTGATAGTCAGCTTTGGTTGTGATGTCTGGCATTGTCCTGTCCTCTCTCTCTCTCTCAATTGGCTGCAAACTTTTATAGGTTCGCGCGCACCGTCCGTGCGCGCCGAGTCCTGAACTGAATCACCCTCGCCGGCCGCGACTTCAGCCTAGGTCTAAGCGTCTCGACCGTCAGTGCGGCGCTCATGCCCACGATCGAGCACAGCGCAGGAATGGAGAGAACAAGTAGGAGATTCATCGGGTCACCTCATACGTGTCCGTACTGGCGTTATAGGTCCACGCCGATTGACTGACCACCACTCCCGGCCGCGCGATCCGGTTCGCGTACATCACGGCCAACTGCCCTACAACCGCGTGCCGATAGTCCGGATTGCTCCTAGCCAGCTCCGTGCGGTAGGCTTCCAGTTCCACCGGCCGAATCAGCGCAAGAGTAATGGGTTCCGTCTGACCGTCCGCGCGTGCGTGTCCGTGCAGTTCGATCGCCACTCCGCATTGATTGACAACTGCTCGAATGTGTTCCATTACTCCACCTCCGCGCGCGCTGGCCGCATGTGCTCGCACGTCTCGCTGTAAACCGGGCGCATGGACTCAAAGAACGGCGCCTCTGCCAGATCATCACTCCAAGTTTGCGCGACGATATCCCCTGCCATATTGCAATGCAGCGAGCACAGCACGGTTCCGGCCGCGACCAGTCCGCGCGCGAAGTTCTCACACGTGCGAAAGTCGTATTGCAACAAACGGCGCGCGTTGCGGCCGTAATCCGTAAGGTTAAAGGAATCAACTGCGAAGACGTTCGCAATCCCTGCCTGATAGACCAGCACGGCGCGTTCGATTCTGAGACGTTTGGACACAACTTCCCTACTTTCCCTGCCCGTTTTCTCTCATTCCGGACTACAGACCGGACATCGGCACGTTTGGAACCAGCCTATTCGCGGACTGGCGCGCGCCTTCCCTCTTACCGTTCCCAATCGCTCCGCCGGACGGTTGCACTAGTCTAATCTTGACTAGTCTCGTCCCCGATCATTTCGATAGTTATCGAAGTGTCGAAATGACATAGATAGGCAAGTCGAGCGTTATCAATCAATTATGGCCCGTCGCCGCGCGCGTTCCAATTCGGATTCTTCGCGCGGGTGCGAGTCGATCGACTCGCGCGTGGCATTTAGCAATTCGCCGAGTCGCGCCAGTTCCGCGCTCGCGTTCTGCCACGCGACGGAACTCGGAGGCACGCACATCTGTACCGATTGTTGTTCGCAGATAAGTCGCCACAATTCGCTGACATACTTGGATACAATCACTTTGATTTCCTCGATTTTCTCTTAGTTAGTCCGGTCGGACCGACCGAGTTAGTAAGTGGGGAGTTAGTTGGTTGGTTGGTTCAGTTACTCGTCCACTTACTAACTCCCCCATAACTTGACTGACTAACTAACTAACTTATCAGTTAGTGCGTTCATTCTCTCCCCGATGTTAGCTGAGATACCATCCGATATACCAGCGTCGAAAGCTTCCCACCTTGCCTCTGAATTCCTCGCCTTGTTGAACTCACTGGCGGTGAACTCGAATGGGGAGTAGCAGCGGTCGTTGGACTCGCCTTCATAAGCAAGGGACTGCAACACGTCCCACTGGTTCGCCTCGTCCACGGTCACGCGTCCCTCGCCGTCGAGCCACAGCTTGGCTCCCACCTCAGGAAGATCCTGCCACGAGGCACAGTTGAACCCGCGTTCGAATCCTCTCTCGTATGCATCCTTAGTTGTGGGTGTTTTGTACTGGCGAAGGTTGGCTTTGAGAATGCGTTGTGAATCGTGTGTCATAGGTCTCTCCAGACTAGGTTGGATTGGACTACTCTCCTACTCTCTCACACTCTCTACCTATTGTCAATAGGTTTTTGGGGGAGTGGTGGGAATTATTATGTCTGGGGATGGAACTAGCTCGGACTGGCTTTGACTGGCCTTGACTAGGGATGTCTGGGGATGGAACTGACTCGGACTGACTCCAAACTGACCCGAACTGACCCGAGCGGATATTGACTGACCAGATCACTCAAGGGAATCCCTCTAGCAGTCTCTCTCCTCGCACGAGTATGGATAGGCGCAGTCAGCGGACCAGCTCTCCCCCCCCCACGGGTCCCGAATGGTGGTCAGCCGGCCCGAGCCCGAGCCCCCCTCCGCCGGCCAGGTCCGGGCCTCGCGCCTCCTTCTACGGACTCACGCAAAATAATTCCAAAATTGATCGTTGCAAACTAACTGGCAATAATGGTACCCTTCCTGCCATGGGAACTCCTGCCACACCTCCTCTGCCTGCCACAACCTCCACCACCCCCCGGCCTAGGCGAATCCGCCTCCGAGACGCCGTCAGACTGGCCAAGGACCACGCACTGGGAATCCTGGAGTCGACTGACGACCTCGCGTTCTGGGGTGAGGACTGGTTCGACGAACACTCGGAGGATGGAGAGTGGAAGGTGCTGACGCGGGCCAAGGAGATTGTGCTGAACAGGATTAGAAGGAAGGAGAGGTAGTTGAGTGATGGACGAGACCACCAATAAGCATGCGGAACAGGTAGAGGACCTACCAGACCACCCCGATCGCTCCGAGGCCGCCTCCCCGGACGACCCCTTCGGCTTCCGGCGCGGCGTCGAGTTCCTGATGACCCAGGGTGCCATGCTGGCCATGCTGCCGATGGAGAAGTGGCTGGAGGAGTTGAACCACTCCGAGACCATTGCCCCCTTCCTCGACCCCACCCTCTACCGCGACTACATCTACTCGGGCCGGGACAACTTGATCAAGGGGGTCCTGGAGGCCGGGATAGGATTCAAGCGGGCGATCAAGAAGGCGCAGGAGGACGTTAAGCAGGGGAGGGTGAGGTGATGGCTGACTTTTCTGGCTGGCCGACTGTTCTGCCCGGTCGCCTGACTGTGGAGTCCGGTTCTGCGCCGACTGCGGTCCCGCCCTCCCCCGACCTCCTCGCCATCACCCGGCTCTACCTCGAAAAGTACGAGCTGCTGGCTGAGGAGGACCGGGCGATCTACCGGAAGGTGTTGTGGATGATCGCCAGTCCGGTTCTAGTGGCTGGAGAGGTCAAGGAGAAGGAGCCGTCCCCCGATGCCTGACTTCCACGTAACCCTCAAGGACGGCACCAAGCGCGACTTCTTGGAGAAGGGCCGACCGGGCGGGTCCTGGACCAACTCCCTCCGCTACGAGCCGGGATTCGTGGTGTTCCGGGACGAGTGGGGTGGGGAGACGGCGATCCCGGCGGAGTTGATCCTGGAGATCAGGAAGGACGCCGGGAGGGGAGGGTGGTAAGTTCAGTGGGGATTGTCAGAGAAGGAGCACCCACGATGAAAGCATCCGAGAAACTAGCCCAGGCCCTCCACGCCGAAGGCCTCCCGGACATGGAGCAGGCCGCCCGCGCCGGCTACTACGGCGATTTCACCTCTCCCCTCCCCTCCCCCATCGTCCAACTGGTCCAGGATCTCCAGCTCCGGGGCAAGTCGGGGCTGGCCCGGCGGGCCATGGAGGGGGAGTTCGACGGCGAGTAAACAGATCGACGACCCGGGTGTGCAATCCGGCACAGCATGCGGTATATTCGTAGGCGTTTGATGGGGAGTGATAGTTGGGGAAGCAGCCGAGGAAGCAACCTCGGCCAGCCGCCTCAGCCAGCCGCCTCGGCCAGCAACCATGAAGGAGAGCGCGCCCATGCTAATCGTCATCCTGATCGTCCTGGCTCTGCTGTTCTTCGGAGGCGGCCATTTTTATAACGATGGGGCCTGGCGCGGGCCGGGGATCGGTCTCGGAGCCGTGGTAGTCATCATCCTGGTCCTTCTGCTGCTTCATGTTATCTGAGAGAAGGCCGAGGAAGGCCTGAAGGAGAACCTACATGCTTGGCACCATCCTGCTCGTGTTCGCGTTCGTGATCTTCTGTATCGCTGCATGGTGGAACCCTGCCCCTCCCTACCGCGGCAACCTCATCGCGGCCGGGCTGGCCTTCTGGGTTCTGTCCATCTTGCTGGGAAGTATGCACATAGGGCTGCGCTAAGAAGAGGCTCCCCCCCCCTCCGCCCTCCCCCATCCTCCCCCAGGAAGAGGCCCACCATGTCCATCGAGTCCCAGATCCACGAAGTCCTCGAACAAATCCTGGCCACCGACCAGAAACTCCTCCAGTCCTCCCAGTCCTCCCAGGCCCAACTCGAACTGCTCGGCGGCCCCGACGGCCTCGGCGACCTCCGCGAACTCCTCCACTCCATCCGCCACCAGCTCCACTACCAAGCCGACCTACTCGGCCAGCAGACCGCCCTCCTCCGCGAGATCGCCGCCGACCTCGCCCCCGAACCCTCCCTCACCCGTTCCATCACCATTCGTTTCACAGGAGATTCCACCATGGCGAACAATGCCCTAGTCTTCAACGTAGGCCAGACCTCGCAGGCCTCTATCCTCCCTCTCTTGGCTGACGGCACCACCCCCTCCGGCGGCACGGTCTCGGCCGTCACCTTCACCTTCTCCGACCCCTCGGCTACCGTAACGCTCAACGCCGACGGCCTGACCGCCACCTGCACCGGCGTCGCGGCCTCGGCTGGCCCCATCTCCGGTTCCGCGGCCTGCACCGTCACTGACACCGACGGGGTCGTCAGCAAATGGACCCAGGCCTTCACGATCCAGACCAACGCGGTCGTCCCGCCGGCGCAACTGACCCAGTCGGTGGCCGTGGCCTTCTCGACGCCCACTCCCTAACCGAGGCAGACGGCGAGAGAAAGAACAGCAAGGACCAGCAAGGACCAGAGGAGGCCGGCCAACCAGCCTGCATCCTCCCTACCTATTGACAACCAGTAGGACTGGTGGTAGGGTGGGGGAATGAGTCAGTCTAGTCCGTCCTCCCAGTCCCCCACCGCCCCTGCTGCCCCCACGGTTCCCTTCCAGGTCCCCCCCTATCCTCCCGGCTGCTCTATCAGCCTCGCCCAGGCCAGGGTGGACCTGCCCCCAGAGGAATATCGACATCATCTCCGCAAGTACATGTTGGACCATCCTGGCCTGACCCTTGCCCAAATTGGTCGCCAACTTAATATTTCTAGGCAACGTGTGTCTATGTTGGTCGGCCGCCTGAACCGGCCTAACTGCGCTCATGCCCCCCGTCCGGCGCCCCGCAAGGCAGAGGCCCAGAAGTGGCTCCCAGAACTGACTGCCCGAGTGGCAGGAGGAGAGTCGGCGGAGAAGGTGGCCGCCTCCCTCGGCATCTCCCTCTCCCAGTCCATGCGCCTCGGGCTGCGGGTCCGCCAGGTCCGGCCCCCACACGGAACCCGACTCCGGGCCATGGGAGACGATGGTCGCCCACCTTGTTTTTGTTGGAGATGTAAAAGGGCGGCGGGAATCTCTCTTCCTCGCGGCCCCCGCACTGGCCCTGCCCGCCGCGCCCAAGTCCTCGACTGGCTTGCTTACAACGACCCCGACACGGGAGAAAAACTAAGTCAGTCGCAGATCGCCCGTCTTGCTGGAGTCCATCAACCACTGGTCAGCCGACTGGCCCGCCAGATGGGAGGCACCAATGGCGACTGACATCAAGCACCCGGTCCTCTGGACCCAGTGGGGCGAGTGGGCCAGATCGATCCTCCACCAGTACGACCTGGACGGGTTCAACCGCTGTGCCTCCCTCCCCTTCCACGGCCCTCATTACGTGACCTACGAGCGGGGGGAGTTCCTGCTCCGTCCGTTCGGCGCGTGGGCCGAGTACCGACATTCCTTCCAGTGCCGCCCGGAGTTCCTGCCGGGGGAGGCAGAGCCGTTGTGGACTTTTATGGTGCTACCCTGACCCTGCGAAATAATTTGTTTGCAACCATCCCCCTCCGTGCTATCCTTCTCCTCGAATGTCCGACTCCACCAAAGCCTTCCTGGTCATCCTCGACGAGGACCTCTCGGAAGAATCCTCCCAGCAGACCCAGCAGGCCCTCCTCCACCTCCGGGGCGTGATCCGGGTCGAGCCCCACGTCCACGACGTTGCCGACCTGATCGCCGCCTCCCGGGCGCGGCACCGGCTGGCTGAGGCGATCTACGAGTTCCTGAAGGATTGGAAGTAGCCCAGATGACCCCCACCACCCCCACCACCCCCGCCGAGCGCCGCCTCCTCTGGCTGGTCCGCGACCTCATCGCCCAGGCCTGCTCGGAGAAGGATGACTCGGCGACCTCCTGGGACGGCCCCATCCCTGTCTTCTCCCAGTTCATCGGCAAGTACGCCGAGGCCATTGCCCTGCTCGCCGAGTATGGACTGGTGACCGAGCTGACCGACAACGTGGGCAGGATGGTCGGCGGTCGCCTCCTCTCCCTGAACGACACCGCCCGGGTGCTCCAGACAGGATGGTTCGAGCCCCGGGACGAGGAAGCGCTGCAGACTAAGACGGGTGCGTCGGGAGAGGAGGATCGCCTGTGACCCCCGCCGACCAGCCAGCCCCCAAGACCCTCCGCCTCGACCCGGCCCCCAGCCGCGCGCTCAGCTCGCTCGTCTGGGAGGAGGAAGGGGCAGAGGTGGTCGACGACTCGGGCCGCATCTTCCAGCCAGCCGGACCCTCTCTGACAGTCCGGTTCCGTGGCACCGGCGCGGTCTGGTGCTACTGGCCCTGCTCGCGGGAGGAGGCTCAGGCTGTGATGGCCCCCGGCACCCGCTACGACTTCTCCATCGGCCGAGCCTTCTCCGACTTGATCCGTGGCGCTGGGAAGTCGTCGCGGCAGGTCCGGGCGGGGGAGCGGCCAGCGGAGGGGCGGGCAGGGGCGCAGCAGGCCGGACGGCCTGACCGGAGGTGGCTGGCCTGATGACTCGCCTCCTCCCCAACCAAGAGAGAAAGGAACCTTATGACAACTGAATCCCAGCCTGCGCAACCCGAGCAACCTGCGCAACCCTCCGCCGAATCCATCTTCGTCATCTCTTACGACCGGTCCGCCGGCCTCACCGACGCCGACAAGACCGCCGCCGAAGCCCTCCTCGGGAAGGTCGTATGGTTCGAGGTTGCCCCCGGCGCGCGCATGCCTCAGGTCACGGTGTTCACCAAGGAGTCGAGGTAGCCAGCATGTCTCCCCGCCCCCGCCTCCCCCGCACGATGTGGGCCGACGAGTCCTTGCGGGTCGAAGTCCAGTCCGCAGGCCTTGCTGACGAACCCGAGAACCAGAAGGTCATGGAAGCCTGCCTCAGCGAACTCAACGAGGTAAAACTTCGCCTCGTACTCGGTACTTATGGACCGGGCACGGAGACTAAGCCCAAGGCTAGATATTACTGGTTGCTTGGTGAGTCCGCCATGATCCACTGTCGTGACTTGGAATGTGCGAATTGGTTTCGCGAGCAGTTATTACTGTGGATCAAAGGATTAGATGGAATCCGTCTGGAAGTTGTCGAGGACAGCGAGGAGACGACTCGATGAGGCAGCCTGCTGCGTATAACTACCTAGTTGCCATCGTCACGAAGGTTAACACGAACATGTGTATTGTGTGGCCGCTACGAATAGATAAGGGAGGATATGGACGACTTACCTTACCACTCTCTATTGGCGGAGAGAAGAAGGTTGTCTCAGCGCATCGGCTAGCCTACAAGATCAAGTATGGCGAGTGGCCGATGCCGAACGGTATGCATAGCTGCGACAACCGCGCGTGTTTCAATCCGCTGCACATCTCTCCCGGAACGGCCAAGGATAACAATGCAGATATGGTCGCCAAGGGAAGACAGGCGCGGGGAGAGGGTGCGGGCCTTTCCAAGTTAACTGATGAGTTGGTGACACAGATTCGTCAGGAATATGTTGGAGGTTTATCTGTTAAGCAGCTAGCTAGGAAGTACGGAATAAGCAGTTCCGGGATGATGAGTGTGATTGACGGAACGACATGGAAGCACGTACCCAATCCTATCAAACAAAGACGCCCTGCTGGGTGGAATGCCGAAGCACGCAAGGGAAGAGAAGCCACTCACTGCTTCAAGGGCCATCCATTCACTCCCGATAACACTCTCCTGTGGCGTGGATTCAGACGTTGCGCGATATGTCGTCATGCCTCGGAAAAGAAGGTCCGCCTCGTCAAGAAAATGAAGAAGCTGGCCGAGCCACCGAAACCTCGTATTAAACACCTACGAACGCATTGCCTGAAAGGGCATCTTCTTGAGGTAGACAATTGCTACATTAAGCCTGATGGACATCGGCAGTGCAGGATATGTAAGTCTGATCGGGGAAGGCGCTATTACCAGCAGAAGAAGCAGAGAGGGACAGCGTGACCGACTACCAACTCTCCTGGCGCGCGACCCCCCTCTGGATCCAGAACCACGATCGCCTCGACATCGGCTTCCGGCCTCTCCTCCACTGGCTCCTCCGCGCTGGTCTAACTCAGGTCGTGGTCCTCGACTCGGGCAGCACCTACCCGCCCCTCCTCTGCTACTACGACTCCCCCGAGTTCGCTTCCCTCCGCGTTCCCCTCGTCCGGGCCGCCAATCTCGGACCCGAGGCATTCTGGCGGCTCGACTTCCACCTCCTGCCCTCCGTGACCCACTTCGGCCGCTACATCCTGACCGACGCCGACCTGACCCCCGACCCCGCCTGCCCCCTCGACCTGGTCCGCAAGATGCACGAGGTGGCCGACCGCCCCTGCTTCCTGCCCCTCGGTGCCAAGGTCGGCCCGGCTCTCCGGATCGACGACCTCCCTGCCCACTTCGCCCAGCGCGATTACATGCGCCACTGCGAATCCGACTACTGGCAGCGCAAGTACGTCGAGGGGGACTGCTGGAACGCTGCCCTCGATACCACCATGTCCCTCTTCTCCGCCGGCTGGACCCGATGGCCCCTTGCCGACCAGGGAGGCGTTCATCATGTGCGGCTCGACTTCCCCTACGTCCTGCGACACGAGCCGTGGTACCTGCCGACCGACAACCTGCCCGAGGAGGAGCGCTTTTACCAGTCGCATGTTGCTCCGGGATTCAGTAGTTCATGCCCCCAGCCCATCCCCGAGGAGGCCACCCGGTGATCAGCGCCAAGCCAACCTTGATTGAGGGAGGCCTCGCCATCGACGACCGCGGTCAAGTCATCTTTGCCAATGACTGCGACTTGGCCTCATACGAGTTCCGCCGGTTCTATCTCGTCTCCAACCACCAACTCCTCCCCATCCGCGCGTGGCACGGTCACAAGCGCGAAGTCAAAGCGGTGACTATGGTTCGGGGGGCCGCAATCGTCGCAGCGGTCAAGATAGACGACTGGGACCGGCCTGATCCGCTGGCTGAGGTCAGCCGGTTCGTCCTCTCCGCCAGCAAGCCAGCGGTCCTCGTGATCCCCTCTGGTTACGCGAATGGGTTCCGGTGCCTCACCCCTGACTGTCAACTCTTGTGGTTCTCCAACCTGACGGTCGAGGAGAGCCGGGAGGACGATTACCGATTTGGTCCGCATTACTGGGAGCCGTGGGACGTGGAGGTTAGATGACAGCGAGATTCAAAGTAGCCATCCTCGGCTCGACCGGGATGCTGGGGTCGATGGTCCGGAGGTTCCTCTCCAGCCAGCCGGAGTACGACCTCAGGACCTACTCGCGCAGCGCCCTCGAAGCCGCGCTGATCAACGTCGCCGATCTCTTCCAGCTGATCTCCGGGCAGGACTACGTGATCAACTGTATCGGGGTGATCAAGCCGCGGATCGACGAGAAGAACCCAGCCTCGGTCCGCGACGCTATTCAGGTCAATGCACAATTCCCTTACACGCTGGCTCATGCAGCAGAGTGGGCGAAGGTGCGCGTCCTCCAGATCGCCACCGACTGCGTTTACTCGGGCAGGGAAGGGAACTACCGTGAAGACTCCCTGCACGACGCGACCGACATCTACGGCAAGACCAAGTCGCTGGGGGAAGTGGTCAGCCCCGCCGTCCGCCACCTGCGCTGCTCGATCATCGGACCTGAACCGGCTGGCCGACCCCGCGACTCCCTCCTCGAATGGTTCCTCGGTCAGCCGAAGGGAGCGCAGGTCAAGGGATTCACCAACCACTACTGGAACGGGATCACTACCTTGGCCTTTGCCAAGTTGTGTCATGGGATCATGCGCGAGGGAATCGAACTCCCTCCCCTCCTCCATATCGTCCCCCAGAAAACAGCAAGCAAGGCAGGACTGTTGGACCAGTTCCGGTACTCCTTCTCCCGCATGGACATTACCGTGGACGAGGTTGCTGCGCCGACAGCCATTAACCGGACCCTCTCTACCTGCTGTCCCATCGCCAACATCCACCTTTGGAAGGCGGCAGGCTACCCCTACCAGCCTACGATCCAGCAGATGGTCCATGAACTAGTTGCGTATGAGAAGGTGGTGGCCCGGTGAAGGTCCTCACCCTCCTCGGCACCCGCCCGGAGATCATCCGGCTCAGCCGGGTGATCCCCCGGCTCGACCAGGCCCTCGGCCGCGACAATCACATTCTGGTCAACACGGGGCAGAATCCCGACCCCACCCTCTCGGCCAACTTCTTCGGCGAACTCGGGATCAGACAGCCTGACTACAACCTCCTCGCCTCCGGCTCGTTCGGCCAGCAACTCGGCATCTCCTTCCCGGCCATCGAGCACACCCTCCAGACCGTCCGCCCTGACCGCCTTCTCGTCCTCGGCGACACCAACTCCTCCCTGGCCGCCATCGTCGCCGCCCGCCTCCTGATCCCCATCTATCACATGGAGGCCGGCAACCGCTCCTTCTCTCCCTCCAGCCCTGAGGAAGTCAATCGCCGCCTCGTGGACCACGCCTCCACCGTCCTCCTGCCCTACACTGACCGCTCACGCCAGAACCTCCTCGCCGAAGGCATCCACTCCTCGCGCATATTCGTGGCCGGGAACCCTATCCGCGAGGTGATCGAGCACTATCGCGACCAGTGGGAGACGGGAACGAGGGACGCGCTGGTACGGCTGGGTCTGATCGCCAACCAGTTCTTCCTCGTGACCCTGCACCGGGCGGAGAACGTGGACGCGGAAGGCCGACTGCGCCGGTTCATTGAGGCGTTCAACCAACTCCAATACACCTACCATTATCCTGTCGTCGTCAGCACCCATCCGCACCTCCAGCAGCGAATCGACGCGCTCAACCTGCGTGGGAAGGACCTTAGCCCCTCCGTGCGCTTCCTCCCCCCCTTTCCCTTCTTCGACTTCCTCCGGCTCCAGATCTCTGCCTTCTGCGTCCTGTCCGACTCCGGGACCGTGCAGGAGGAGTGCTGTCTGCTCGGGCGGCCCTCGGTGACCTTGCGCGACTCGACGGAACGACCGGAGTGCCTGGAAGCGGGTGCGGGAGTGCTGTCCGGAGCTGACCCCGCTGACATTCTCGCTGCGGTCCGGCTGGTCACCTCTCCTGACCGCCCTGCCTGGACCCCGCCTGCTGAGTACCTCCGCCTGAACGTGGCTGAGACCGTGGTCCGCATCCTCCTCAGCCACCGGGAAGGAGGCGTGGCATGAGAGTCCTCGTGGTCGGCGGCGCCGGGTACGTCGGAGGAGCGGTCACGGACCTTCTCCAGCAGCCCTTCTATCACCCTACCCCCCACTCCTTCCAGGTCTACGACTCCCTCCTCTACGAGGATCAGTTTCGCAAGCCCGTGCCCTTCTGCCGCGGCGACGTCCGCGACCACTCGCGCCTCCTGCCCCTCCTCCACCAGTCCGACGTGGTCCTCTGGCTGGCCGCCCTGGTCGGCGACGGGGCCTGTGCGCTCGACCCCCCGGCCGCCGTCGAGGTCAACCAGGAGTCGGTCCGGTGGCTGGCGGAGAACTTCCCCGGCCGGATCATCTTCCTCTCGACCTGCTCGGTCTACGGGCAGGGGGAGGGAGAACTGACCGAGTCCTCGCCGACCAATCCCCTGTCCGTGTATGCGACGACCAAGCTGGCCGCCGAGCAGACTCTAGCCGACCATCCCAACTGCCTGATCTTCCGCCTCGGCACTCTGTTCGGACTCTCCGACCACTTCTCGCGCGTGCGGTTCGACCTCGTGGTGAACACTCTCACTCTCCGTGCGCAACGAGAAGGCAGGCTGACCGTGTTCGGCGGCGACCAGTTCCGTCCGCTCCTCCACGTCCGCGACGCCGCCGAGGCTATCGTCTCCGCCATTCCCACTCGCCAGACTGGCATCTACAACCTGCGCTACCGCAACTACTCGATCTCGGAACTGGCTGATCTAGTGGCGGCTGAGTTCCCCGGTCTGGAGATCACCTCCACGCCCCAGCACTTCGAGGACCACCGGAACTACCGGGTCAGCTCCCTCGCCGCCGCACGGGACCTCCGCTTCTATCCGCGGCGGACCGTCAGCGAGGGCATCCGCGAGATCAAGCGCCTGCTGGACGAGGGCCGCCTTACCAACCCGGACCACGCGCGCCACGGGAACGAGCGGCACTTGGCCGCCCGGCGGATGGAGATGGAGGCGGCTAGATGACCACTGTGACCAGCCCGGTCCGCGATCTTGCTGCCCACTATCAATTCCTGCTGACCTGCCCGGACAGTTGGCGCGCGAACCTGGACCCTGCCCTCCCCGTGGTCGACACCCTCGCCCACCTCCCCCTCTTCCACTCCCTCCCCGGGCGCATCCTCGAAATCGGCTGCGACGTCGGGAACTCCACGACGGCCTTCCTCGCGGGGGCTAGCAGTCAGGTCACGTCGATCGACATCAACCCCCGGTGCGCCGAGAACTTCCCTGACTGCGCCAAGTGGAGGTTCATCCACGGCGATTCCCAGACCTACGAAACCTACAACAAAGTTTCCAACCAGACATACGACGTCCTCTACATCGACGGCGACCATTCTTACTCCTCGGCTTATCACGATATCGAGATCTATTCCCAACTCGTCAAGCATCGCGGACTGATCCTTGTCCACGATGTCCTCGCCCACGATAACTTCCCGGGGGTCTGGAAGGCCTTCCGGGACTTCCGCTATGGAGGACAGCCAGTGGATAAGTACATCCTCCCCGGGAGCTACGGACTGGGGGTCATCGAGTTATGACCACCTCGATCGTGATTTCCACCTTCAATAGAAATGTTCAACTGGCCCAGACTTTGACCTCTATCGCCCGCCAGCAAGTCCCCGACCTTGAAGTGATCGTGGTGGACGACGGCGACCTCCGGCACGGCCATCCCAGCGCCTCCCTCGTCTGCCAGACCTTCGGCGCTCGGTACCTCCCCTGCCGCCGTCCGGCTTCGAGCCAGTTCCGCAACCCGAGCCTTCCAAACAATATAGGCATACGAGCAGCCACCGGCGACGTGGTGATCCTCCAGAACGCCGAGTGCCGCCACGACTCCCCAGACGCGATCCAGCAGTTGGTCAGCCAAGTCACTGCTACCAACGCCGTCTTCGCGCATGTCACCGCCCTCAATCCAGATGGCTCCTTCGCGATGGACTACTGCTCCCCCTCCGCCCCTCGCCCGTACTTCTTCTGCGGGGCCATCCGGCGGGAGTGGCTGGTCCGGCTGCGGGGGTTTGATCAGGACTACTGGGGAGCCGGGTACGATGACGACGACCTCGCCCTCCGCCTCCACTGCGAGGGCGTGACCTTCACCTACTCGGACATCAAGGTAGCGCATCAGTGGCATTCCCCGGCTGGAGATTATTCCTCGGCTGAACAAATGAGGCAGTTGTTCGAGGAGAAATGTCAGGCCATGGTCAGCGGGAAGCTGGGGACCGTGCGCAACCCTCAGGGGTGGGGAGGGCAGCCATGACCGACTGCGGAGTCTGCATCACCAGCGACTACAGCAACTGCGAAGGCATGATCGACGAGGTTTCCATCGTCCTGAACGAGCAGGACCGCAAATGTTCCGAATGCCGAAAGGTCATCCCCGCTGGGGCCAAGATAGAAAGGGCCGACTGGTACGAGGACTGGGACGGCTGCGACGAGGACGACGAGCCGAAACTGAAGGAGCCCATCTGGACCTGCCTGATCTGCGCCGAGATTGCAGAGGCGTTCTATTGCGGAGGGGACGGGCGTGTCTACGGCGGGGAATTTTGGGAGGCAATGCAGGAGGCCGATGCCTATCGCGATCTCAATTCATCCTGCTTCGACCGGCTGAAGACCCCTGAAGCCAAAGCCGAACTCCGCCGCCGCTGGATGGAGTGGAAAGGGTTGGCCTCGTGACCCTCTCCCCCTCCAACCGCCTCGTCCAAGGCTTCTGGTCCGGCCCCCTGACCACCATGGAGCGGCTCAGTATGCAGTCGTTCGTCGCGGCGGGTCATGAATTTCACTTATACGTTTATGACGGCAACCTCCTCGGAGTCCCTCCCTCGGTCCACCTGCGCAACGCCGCCGAGATCATCCCCGTGAAGGAGGCTGCGACGTTCCGCTGCGTGCAACAACTCTCCGACCAGTTTCGCATTACCCTCCTGCTCAAGCGCGGCGGCTGGTATGTGGACCTTGACACGATCTGTCTCCAGCCCTTTGACTTCTCCTCGGACTATATCTTCTATCGCGATTACGACGAGTCCACGATTTCCTTCGCCGTCTCGAAGGCTCCAGTAGGCAGTCCACTTATGCAGCACTGTCACGACTATCTGAGCCAACTAACCGCCGAGGACCGCCAGCGACTCTCATGGCAAGAAATAGGAACCGAATTCGTAACTGGAGCCGTGGAGTTCTTCGGACTACAGAAGTTCGCCCAGCCCGGATACACCTTCGACCCTATTCAGTGGCAGCGGGCGCGGGAGGTAGTCAACCCAGAAGCTAAGTGGGACCTCTCTCGTTCGCACGCTGTCCACTTGTTCCATGCGGTATGGAACGGAGGACCCAAGGACCGCTTAGGCAGGGGATTTGATCTCGGGCAGGACTTAGACGCGCGCCTCGACACTGACGGCGAGTATCATCCAGATTGTTTGTACGAACAACTCAAGCGCAAATTTTTGACGAACGGAGCAACTGAATGGCAGCCTTCAAACTTGCAATCATCGTCCTGACCGCACACCACCCATCGCGCTGGCACTACCGCCAAATCCTCCGCATCCAGTGCCTCAAGTCGTGCGGCGTGCCTTACAAGTTCGTCTTCGGCGATCCCACCCACGAATCTCAGTGGGACACCACCGGCTTGGATAAGGATGAAATCCTGCACGCTCCCGGACCCGACCTGAAGGAGAACCTGGTTATAAAGAATCAGGCTGGGATGCGTTGGTGCTTAGATCAAGGAGCCACCCACGCACTCCGCATAATGGACGACACCTGGACCTACGTGGATCGCGTACTTAAAGCCGGTCTCTACCCCTTTGACCTCGCTGGCAACTTTCCGATGAAGTTCAAACTCGGCGGCATCTTTAACACTCCCCTCCTTCGAGTAACCTACCCGCACGGAGGATGCGGCATCTGGCTATCTCGCAAATCAATGGAGATGCTCGTGGCCGACACTTACAACCCCGACTATCTCAAATCTTGGCCTGCACGGATGGACGTGGGCTGCGGCCTGACTATCCAGACTCCCAAAACTCTCTGGGACGACATGTGGCTGGGGGAGGTCCTGCAAGGCAATCTCCCCTACGACCATCCCCTACGCGAACAGCCGTGGGGAGCCTACCAAGCAAACGGAATCCAAGTCTATGACGACGACAACTTATTCAACCAATCGGACCCCATGGTTCCTATCTGTCTGCACGATCCGGGAGTTCACAAGGTCAACGCCGGTCACATAAACGAACTCGAACGCCAGATCCGCCACCGCAACATCGCCCAGGCCATGGCGGCGGCGCGGGTCCCGGCGGATCAGATCGCGGAGATGGTCGGCGGCGGGGCGGCAGGCAAGGTGGAGGCAGGCGTAGAGTCGGAGGAGAAGCAGAAGGAGGAGGTCCCTAGTGGCGATTGAAACAATCCAGCGCGTAGAGGACTGGTTTGAGGAACGCCGCCAGTTTAGGAAGGCTGCTCTCTTGGCCCTCCGCAAGAGAGAAAATCTCCCCTCTCCCGTAGACGCCGACGGCAACCCCCTCGACACCCGCTTCGACGACCTCGGCAACGCACACTACTACAACGCCGCCGGGGAGATGGTCGATCATGTCCTCTGGGCCGGGGCGGGTAGGGACGGCAAGCCGGGAGCCTTCGCCACGGGCAAGCGCAAGGGGGAGGCGAGAGAGATCGCAGATGCCTCCTGGCACCGCCCCGACGCCGAGTTCGAGATTCTGGAGGTCTCGGAAGACGGTCGCAAGTTAGAGGACGAGCTACGCGACCTCTCCCGCGACGCCGCCGGGATGGAACTGGCCGAGAGGGTCCGTCACGAGGGAGATGCGAGCGAGCAGGCCCCCGGTCTGGAACTCTCCGGTACCACGGACGGGGAAGTGGACGAGAAGCTGCAGCAGTATCTGAAGCGAGGTCAGTAGTCATGTATCAGCAATGCTCCACCTGTTCGCGCCGCTACAACGACGAATACCATTCAACTGTCTGCCCCCATCGCGGGATCGGATTCTGCGCCGTGTGTGATTACGTAGTGTGCGTGTGCAGCCCAGAGACAGCAGGGGACTGGGAGCGGAGTTCGGGCAATCACTTGTCCGAGGACGCTGACTGGCAGGCGGAACGGCTGGTCAAGCTGGACTCGGACCGTCAGGCTCAGAAGCGTCCCTTCCGCAGACTGTCCGACCTCTCCGGCGCGGAGTTCGGTGAGGCGCTGGCGGACATGGTGAAGGTGGTAGAGAGGAACAGGCGCAATGTCTGACCCTCTGCCTCTGACCGGCGTCTATCAGTTCCCCCAAAACAAGTGCATCTGCGCCACGTGTGGATTCATGTGCTGGGTCGAGCAGAAAGCCTACCCTAGCACTACCTCTCCGGTGCGCGTCGTTGTTTCGCATCCTACTCACCCAACTTGTCCCTTCTCGCACCGAGCGTTTGAAGTCCCGATGACTAGATGCGAGGAGTTGCCTGTTGAATGGTTCTCGGAGCACATAGCATGACCCAAGAAATCGAATCCCTCACCCTCACCCTCACCCTCCGCTGGAAGCATCTCGACCGCCTGAAGAACTTCTCGATGACGGTATACATCGGAGCCTGTCCTATCTATTCCAGTCCCGACCCAGACGAGGCGCGCATGATCGCTAAGGTCTTGGCCGACTGGAAGGGACTGGCCGGAGAGGTGCCGGAACTGGATCACTGGACGCCTGAGCCGACCGAGCAGGAGAACACACATGTCTGAAATCGAATCCATCAAGCCGATCCTGACCGTAGTGGATGATGAGGGCGACTGGATTATCAACTCCACTGGCCCAGTCGGTAAGCAGGCCGCGCAGATCATCCTCCCGCTGGCTGCTGGCGCGAAGAAGGTGACCATCATCTGTGACTCTGAGATGAAGGTGATGCGGAGGAATCCGGCGGCGGAGAACCAAGCACTGCCGACGGGGAAGCCGAACGGTCAGGCAGCACCGACCCCTCCTCCTCCTCGCCGACCCTCCTCCCCCCTCGCCGACCAGCCCGCCGCCCCGGACGTGCAGGACCAGTTCGCAGCGGACCTCGCCGCCGGTCGCACCGGCGAGCAGGCCATGGGCGAGCAACCCTCTCCCACTCCCGGCCCCAACGACCCGGTCAAGGTCCCAGCCGTCCCACCCTCCCGACGCAAACCTGTGATCTTCCAGGACGCCGCCGCCCCGCCCTCCCCCGAACTGGCCGAGGCGGAGATGGCTCGTCTCCTCGCCGAAGCAGCCGAGGCCGAGCAGGCGGCAGCACAGGTGGCCGAGGACCAGCGCTACCAGAGGCAGCAGGCGGTGCAGGCCCAGGTTGAACCCCCCGCCGACCCCGCCGAACCTGAACCTGCCGCCGCCCAGCCCCGCCGCCGCCGCGAACCCCGTACCCTCGCCGTCGGCGGCCGGCCCTGCGGCCGCTGCGCCGGCGCCGGCCATATCGTCGGAGACTCCGGGTTCGCCGGGGCCTGCCCGGTCTGTGGGGGCGAGGGTCAGGTCAAGGCGTGGGACCGGTCGTTGAAGGTCAGGTAGGGAGAGGGGCGTTGGCGCTGGCACTTGAGTACCTGAAGGGGATGAAATGCTTTGGCTTGATTTCTTGATCTTTGGCAACGGCAGGGGAATGAAATCTCCCTACTCCGATGATGTGTTCTATTGGCTCAATAGACGCCTATACACATGGATTGGAGGCTTCGGAGCGCAACTGCGGAGTTTCGAGTGGTTCGCTCCAAAAGCAGGCACTCGGCGACGTCTGGCTGGTAAAGAGTTTGTTGTATTCAGCGTGAGCCGTCGCTGGCTGCGGGTCGATGTATCATGGGCGATTTGTCAGCATCAACCCATCACCATCGAAGAGTTGCGCGAGCTTGAAAGTAGTCTCGGAAACTAACCTAGTAATAGGAACCGTGATCGGGACTAGAGTGCTGCTATGATTGCAACCAACTAACCAGAGAGGAGGCACCAATGGACCCAATCCGAGACAAGTGGCTGGAATCCTCCCCGCTCGACACCCTTGGCGCGTCCTTCCTCCCTGCCAACTCGCTCGCCTTCATTCATGTCGTCACCCGGCCTATCGTCCTCGCTCCCGGCCAGTCCCTCGACGACTTGATCCTCGAACAGCAACTGGCTCAGGGGATCGACTGGGAGGCCACGGCAAGGCACTCGGCTGTCTTGACCAACTTGGCACCGCCGGAGTCGTCGGAGAAGGAGTCCCGCTGATGGAGTGGATCAAAGAGCGCGTGCTGGAATTCTCTGAGGAAGGTTCCACCAAGCGAATCCACTGCCGGTTCCGTTCCGATGGGCGCATGTTCTATCAGCAGCTTTCGGATTATCGACACACCCTCCCCTTTGAGAATCAACGAGACAGATTGGAGAGCCACTTCGCCCGGTTCATCGACGAGCCTCCAAGCACGGAGCAATACACCCTCGCCGACTTCGATCAGGACTTCGAGGAGCGGCTGGGATTGATGAAGGCCAAGGAAGTGTTTCCGGCGGAGGAGGCGGCTGCCTGATGGCGATCTTGCCCGACAGCGCGTTGCCTCTGTGCTCGAATCCTCAGCACCCAGCGGGTATGCCTCGCAAGATGATCTACCTCCAAACCAAGGACTACGCCCACGTGTTCGGCTGTCAGGCCTGCCGCGACGTCAACCATAAGCTATCGGTCCGCGTGATGACTGACTCGTTCTACCGCCGCGAGGTCCGCAAGCAACTGGCCGCCGAGGGTCGCCTCCTGACCGCCCCCCCTCCCCAGCGCCCGGTCCAGCTCTACGGTCAGACGGCTCAACAGTCGATCGGCTGGGACCCGGCCGCCCGTCGCAGCAAGGACGGCAAGTTTGAACTGGTCGAGTACAAGGAATTGGGCAACGGCGATGTCCGCATTCAGATGGCGATTAACGGCAAGCTCTGCCCCCAGATGGATGATCATATTGCCTCCCGAGAAGAGTTCCGGTCGGAGGAGGAATATTGGATTAGGGTGGCCAGAGGGAGCGAGTTGATGTTGCATCTCTATGGCGATCCCCGCGCCCCTCTGACCCCCGAAGAATCGAAGCAGCGCGAACAGGAGATGTACTGAGATGATCCGCTCGACCTACACCTACGCGATCCTCGAAGTCAGCCATGCTGCTTACTCCGAGATCAAAGCCAAACTGGAGCAGGCTGGCTACTCCGACCAGTTCCATGACGACCGCGATGGCGACGGGGTTGTTATCGACATGCACGGAATCGCCCTCAAGGATGAAGGAGAATCACATTGAGCAAATTGGCAGCAGTTCGCACCGGTCAACCAGCGCAGGGTATCGGAGCCGTTCCTGATGGCAACCCTCCTTCCTTCCCCCTCCCCCCTCCCGCCCTCGACGACGGTGACCCTCCCTCGATCAACCCTCGCTCCTACGCATCCGCCCCCCAAGCCGCGATGGCTGCCTCTTGGCTCTCGCTTAGGGCGACTGAACTGGAGGTCCGAAAATATTTCAAGTCCATCCCTGTGCCGAGCGGGCTGGAAATGTTGGCGAAAATGAGAAGGCAGTGCGACATGGCCGCCGAGACCCTCCAGCAGCGCATGGACGATGGCAATATAGAACGTTGTTCAGGTTGTGGAAAAACGCTCGAAGAAGCTCATAAGTCGGGATGGTTGATGATGGGTTCGGATGTAGACTCTGCTACTGGTGTTCCTATGCCCTATCGCTACTGCGGTCCCCAGTGTATTCGGGAACGGAACCGCGAGAAGATGCTCCCTCCCGAGTTACGTGACAAGAAACGTTTCGACGGCGAGGATATGGGAGACATTCGCTGATGGCAGACTCTATCAAGGAACCTGCTCGTGACTCCTCCCTTACCATAACCGACTGCATGATGCGCGCCATGTCGGACTTTGGTGAGAAGGACTATGTGCGCTGCGTGGTTATCGCCATGAATGACGATGGCTCCGAACGTTCGCTTTACTCCAACGCTCGCTCCGAACCGGAAATGTTCGGCATGATCGAGATGGCGCGAGAAGGGTTCACCGATAACATCATCGACGACGAGGAGGCCGACCAGTGAGCCTCAAGTACGAATCCATCCTCCGCGACTCCATCTCCAAGCTCTCCCTCGGCCCTCGTGACCTCGTCATCGTCACCTCCCCCGAGGCCATGTCCACCTTCGTCGAGATGACTCAGGCCGGAGTGGGGTTCTCGGAGTACGCTAATCCTGTCCTCTACGTGCCGGGAGGCCTCGAAAAAGCCACCCGCGAGGACCTCCTCGACGCGCTGCGCATCCTCGACGAGCAGGCGGCGACCAGCGGGGGGAAGGCTGAGGAGCAGGTCTCGCGGATCATCACCGACCTCCACGCCCCGATCAGGAAGGTGCAGTAATGGCCAACCAATCCCCGATTCACCGTCCGCTGGACGACGCCGATCCGCCAGCCAGTCTGCCCCCCGCCGCCCCACCTCCCCCTCCTGCCTCCCTCATCGCGCGCCGCGCCGCCCTCGACCAGCGCCCTCTCCACCATCGGCCCTTCTCGCTCGGCCCAGGCGGCGCCTCCTCCCTCTTCTCCCGCGCCGTCGAGCGCGCCCTGGTCGAGGAGATGGCGGGACAGCTCCGCGGCCAGGTGATCAGCGAGGGCACGGAGATCGGCAAGTGGGCCGCGGACATCATCGCGGCGTTCAAGGAGTAAGCGTGCTCTACTTCATCGATACCGAATTCAGCGAGAGGGGTCCCGAATACCCCCTCCTCCTGATTAGCCTCGCCTTAGTCGCCGAGGACGGGCGCGAGTTCTACGCCATCCATTCCGAGGTCTCTCCCGACGACTGCAACGACTGGGTACGTGCCAATGTCCTGCCCCATCTCGACCTGAACGACGGCTGGGACCGGCGCTGCGCATTGGACGAGATGGCTACGCAGGTCGAGTTATTCTGTGATCCGGAGAGATATGGCAAACCGAAATTCGTTGGCTACTACTCGGACTACGACTGGGTTGTGTTCGCGCAGATATTCGGGACCATGATGGACCTTCCCAAAGGCTTTCCGATGTACTGCTTAGACATCAAGCAGTGGTGCGACCAGCTCGGCAATCCCACTCTCCCCAAGCAGACCACCACCGAGCACAACGCCCTCCATGACGCGCGCTGGAACAAGCAGGCGTGGGAGTTCCTGTCCGCGCGAGAGAAGGGAGAACGCTGATGGATTCCGTCTCTCCCGTCCTCACCGACCTCGAAATCCCCTCCGAGCAGGTCGTCGCCCTCGGTCAGACCGCCCTCTACTACCCAATCATCGTCGCTCGCATCCGCTTCTCCGACGACTCCCCCTGCTCCCTGACCCGGTTCCGATTCAGCGACAAGGAACGCGACCTGCTCGCCGCCGGGGCTGACTTGATCCTCGGCCAGCCCCACCACGGCATGATGATGCCGGTCTCGCTGCAACTGGCGATGCCTGGAGAATATCCGTTGCCCGAGCCTGAGCCTGCGAAATGACTGGAATGGAAATGGTCTGGGAGGGTTATACTAGGGGGGTCAGGGAGTTAGCGCTCCCGGCAAGCCTAATCGTTCTCGGAGGAACGACCATGACCCCACTATCAAGGTACTACAAGGACTACACAGGCAAAAGGTTCGGCCTGTGGACCGTGCTTTCTTTTCACGAGCGCACCAAACATACTACGGTGTGGCTGTGCAGGTGCGATTGCGGAACCGTGAAGCCGGTAAGCCGCAAATACCTGCAAGAAGGAATAAGCGAGTCGTGCGGCTGTTCATATATCCGCAAGGGTTGGATCAAGGGTCTACTAGGCTACATTCCTCTGACCAAAGGACAGGTAGCGTATGTCAGCGCATATCGAGTAGAAGACCTGCAACGGTGGAATTGACACGCCGTGAAGAAAGCTTCTGGGTGGTATGCCTGTCGGCACGGTATCCCCGGCCAAGACACCGAGAGGCGTATATACATGGCTCGCTATATCCTTGGAATGGACCCTTCAGATAAGCGGCACGCCGATCACAAAAATCGCCGGACGCTCGACAATCGGGATCGCAATCTTCGCCCTGCTACTCGTCGTCAGAGTGTAGTAAACAGAGGGGTGCGCAAGGACAGCGCAACTGGAGTCAAGGGTGTCCGCCGCTGCAAGGCGAATGGTGTTTATGTGGGAAGATATCAGGCGCGAATAATATATAAGTATAAGGAAATCTACTTAGGGACTTACGATACTCTGGAAGAGGCAAGCCGGGTGTATATGGAGGCTGCTCGAAGGTTGTTTGGAAAGTTCGCCACGACTGGTCGAAAGAAGAGGAAATAACTACGCCCCTTAATCTCCATCACGTTGAACGCTTCTTTTCCCGGCTCAACATCCGCGACCGCGACGACGGAACTCTTCACCCATTCATTCTTCGTGAGCAGCAGCAACAGGTCTTAGAACAATTCAAGGGTCATCTTGCTCGCCGCCGCCGTCTCTTTGGCGTGTTCCTCAAAGCTAGGCGCATTGGACTATCTACTCTCGCTACCGGTCTGGGTCAAGCGCACTGCATTGCCCATCCCGGATCACTCGCTCGCTGTATCGCGCAGAACGCTGAGGTGGCGGCGGCTAACTTTGCGATGGCCTGTAGCTTTCGTGAAGATTGTAAAGACCTCTATTCAGGCGCTCCGAAACCAACTAAGAAGACACTAATATGGCCGCATAGTGATGGCCCCGATTCTCAATTTACTCACCATACCGCTGCTACCGTGCATGGTCAGCGCGGACTTACTTCCTCGTTCCTCCACCTCACGGAAGCAGGGTTCTATCCCTATTCGGGCGCCTTCACGTCATTACTTAATACACTTTCAAAAGACCCCAACAACGCGGTCATCATTGAAACGACCGCGAATGGTATGGAAGGACCGGGTGAGGCTTATTATCAGTGTTGGGAGGCAGCCGTAGCCGGGGACAATGAGTTTCTTCCCATCTTCTTACCATGGTGGGATGACCCCGCTTATAACCTCCCCGAAGAGTTCGCCCTTGATGCTCCCCGCGACGAGTACGAGAAGTATTTGATGAATGATGTTAAGCATTGGAAAACCGGCAAGAAGGTGGAGATAACTAAGAGCCAGATAGCTTGGTTCAGGGAGACTCTCTCTGCCAAGTGTGAGGGGATCATTGAGAAATGGAGGCAAGAGTACCCGGCCACTCCAGAAGAGGCTTTTGTAGCGACGGGTAACCCCGCTTTCACCATAGAAGAAATGCAATTCGCCGAGAACTCGATCGTTAAAATCCCCTGGCAAGGCCGTTGCGTCCTGACCCTCGACCAAAAACACGGCGAACTCCAAAAGGGAACCGACGGGCCGCTGGTCCTCTACGAGACTCCCCAGAAGGGCGCTCACTATTTCGCGGGGGTGGACTCAGCCCGCGGAGAAGAATCCACCATGGCCCCCGGAGACTACGCGGCTATGGTCTGCTTCAATGCCGAAACGGGTGACTTGGCGGCAAGATATATGTCTCGTGTGTCCCCTGAGGAACTGGCCTCCGTCGCTGCCGCACTCGGTTACTACTTCAACGGGGCGATGCTGAACGTCGAACTCAACAACATCGGCTACGTGACCATGAAACAACTGCGCGACGTTTACTACTACCCCAACCAGTATCTCTGGAAGGGTCGCGATGACCGGGCCGACAAGTCCAAACAGGGGATGGCCTACGGATTCGAGACCAGCGACCGTTACCGCCGCATGATGTTCTCGCTATTCCGCACGGCCATCCACAGCAAGCGGGTCGTCCCCAAGGATCGCGTGCTGGTCTCACAAATGAAGAAAGCCAAGCTGGAAATGAACTGGCGCTGGAACGTTGCCGTCGGACATGACGACGTGCTGATGGCGGCGCTACTTTCGTGGATCGCTGTCGAGCAATACCACAGTGCTCCCTGTCAGCATCGCTCTCCCAAGAACGTGCTGATGACCAAGGATGAGTTAGAGAATGCTGGATTCTCTCCTACTCGCGGCCAGATGCCAGAGTGGACCAAGGACCCAACTGTCACCGGCATGGGAGCGCTCCTGACCACCGGCAATGACCATCTCAAGAAGCTCGAACTCTACAACAAGGCCAAGCAGAAGGTCAATCGGTTGCAATGGATCTAGGGAGGAGGAGGAGTCAGTATGTTGAAGAGTGCAGCACGTTCTCATCCAAAGGGTCCTGCTCCGACCCATACCGACGCCGAGTACCTCGCCTTCGATCCCGGTGCAGGCGACGACTTCCCCGCCGAGGTCGAATGTCGCAAGACCGCTCTGGTGGTAACTCGGAAGGAACATACTTGCTTCGGCTGGAAGGGGGACATGCAGCATAAAATCCCGCCCGGCACCCGAGTCTATCGCGAGTCTGGAAAGTGCGAAGGCCACTTCGGCACGGTCTATATGTGCCTGCCTTGCGTGGATATTTCACTGGAACCGGAGTGGTGGTAGGAGGTGAGCGAGGTGATTCAAGATGATCGAGCAGGATTACAACAAGCTAACTCTAACCTTTCCTTCCAAGGAGGCGGCGACTCAGGCCAAGCAGTGGATAGAGGTAGCCGTCCTGCCGTGGCTGGCGATGGTAAGCCAGCCCGCATCCGTAACCTTCGGGCCACCTTCCGAGCCGTCCCCCGCGATGGAGCCAGCGCAGGCGACGGAACCAATTCGCTCCCACCACGTAGTCCTGACCGACGAGCGGCTGGACCAGCTCTACCAGCAGCGCCAGTCGGGCCAGACCTCCCGCCAGCGCCTCCTGCGCGCCCAGGCCACCCTGCGCGACGGGGTTCTCCCGTTCAGCCGACCGGGAGCGGAACCACCACCGCCGTCGGGTCAGGAGTCGCCCAGGATGCGGGCGGAGCGGGAGGGAGGGTTCGCGGACGGCGAGGCTCCTCAACCAAGCGCAAGAAAGGGAAGCCGACTACGGCCAGCACCACCAGCGCCGACCCCAAGCTCCCCCCGGCCATAGCCAAGCTGGTACCGAAGGATACACAGACCCCTCCTACCACTCCCCGGTTGGTCCCGACTGAGGCGGAGAGGTCCGACGCTCGCCGCCTCTTCCGCGAGATCGGCCAGCGCTTCAACGAGAACCGGAAGAGGAGTAAGACCGCCGCCTATGCCGCCTTCCGCCACGACCTGATGGACAACCTCGATACCTTGATCATGGGAGGTGCGCTGGACCTGAAAGAGGCCACCGCGATCGTGACTAACTTAGAGAGCTACACCCGCGAAACCGAAGCCGAATCGACCGAGACCCCAGCCACCATCCTCGGGCGCTGGTTGCGGATGGCGCCGGGGGAGGTGGGGGAACTGGAGCGGGGCGGGGCGGAGGGGGAGGTGTCAGGACTGATGGATGCAAACGAACAGCCGGAGGACGCGCCAGAGGATGAAGGGGAAAACGAGGAGCCTGTCGACGCCGACCAGCCTGCGTAGTCCCTCGCCACTGTTATGCCTCCCCGACGCCCTCCCCCTCCCACCTCCACTATCCTTCCAGCAGAACCCGTCCGCGTCCACAGGGAGGCACCCTCTTGTCCGACACCCCCCGCGCGAAATACCAGTCCGGCGCCCCCTCCGAGTTCTCCTTCTCTCTGCCTCAGAACTCGCGTAAGGAGTACAACTCCCCGGCGGCCCGGCCCTCTGGTCGGTCCGGCGGTGGTCCCGCCGTCTCCACCCCCCATCGTGTGTCCGCCTCCCGCCGCCATCGCAAGGGAGCGCGCGCATGATGGACGACCCTGAAGTAACGATCGAACCCGCCGACAACGGCTACATCGTCCGGCACTACGAGCGATCCACCAAGAAGGACGAAGGGGGCCGGACGATCCGGCGCGTGGCCTCCTCCGCCGACGAAGCCTTAGAGCATGCAGGCAAGGTGCTCGGAGGCGCTGGCAGGATGGGCAAGAAGAGGACCTCTCGCGGCGGTGGTGGTGGCGATGGCGAGTCCGAACCAGCCTCTCCCTCTACCCTTGCCGGGCACTCCCTCCACTCCTCCTCCTCGCGCGCCCGTTCCGCCCGCCGCCGCCGTCCCCGGATCGGAGGCCGCCGGTGAAACAGTCCGAGTCTCGCGGCTGCGGCATGATGGAAAAAGACGAGTCTGCGTCCTACGAGGCGAAGTCGCACCCGGTCTCGTTCCTTCGTAAAGCGGTCAGGTTGGCTGAGAAGAAATCCTCGAAGCGATCAGCTAGGAAACGAGGGTGACAGATGCCGGTCGAGCATTTCAAATCCAAAGTTGCCGAGATGCGCAACCTTGCCTACCGTCACATCCACTCGATCCCCTACACCGCCACTTCCGCCGTCGTCGCCGGCCATTCCCACAAGGTCAAGCACTCCGGTAATCCCCGCCGCAAGCGGATCAACGCTCGCCAGCGCGCTCGCAAAAGGAGTTAGTGCTACGATGGGAGGAAATCGGATGGGCAGGGTCATCGTCTAGGGGAGCAAGCCAATCGCCAACGTCTTCATGATCGCCAACCCCTCGCGCAAGAGCGCGAAGCAGGAGCACATCGATCCGAGGGCGAGGCATCTAGAGGACTGGATACAAGCGTCTGACTCCGCGCGCAACAAGGCATTGGGAGAGGGCTTCGCTAAGGCTGCGGAAGATTTGTATAACCTCAGCGACGCCATGACGCCGGGGCCTGTCTACAGGCCTTCCTTAAGCATCCCCATGCTGCAAAGAATAATGCTGGAGGAGTCCAACCAAGTCAGCAGCCTGAGTCCGCGTATGTACGTCTTCCCGTCGGCGGGCTCCTCCGATCCTTCCTACAGCGGTGCCCAGCAAGCCGACCCTTCTCTCCCCTCTACTACTTCGCGTGACTTAGCGCGTGAAGTGTCCCTCCAGGCGCAGTGGCAGATCAGCAAGATGAACTTGCACCTGCTGATGGCCGGACTAACTGCCCGGTATTGTGGAGCTGGCTGGATAGTCTCGGGGTTTGATCCTGACTTGAGTCGCGCTCGCGGGGGCATGTGGGCTCGATCTATTGATCCCCGGCTGGTGTTTTTTGATCCTGGGACCGACTACACCTGGAACCCCTCCTACGCTGGCTGGCGGACTTGGATGAACCTCGAAGACGTCCGGCTGAAATGGCCCGAGACCTCCCGCGCCGTCCAGCCCAAGCACACCTCGGGCGGGTTCCAGCCTTTCTCGGGGGACTCAGGTTATGGTATCTCGCAGCCGCCCGGCCCGATGTCGTCGATGCCCTCGGCCTCGGGCCAGAACGCCAAGACTCAGGTAAGCGAATCGCGAGTCTTAGTAACCCACTGCTTCTGTCGCGACTACACCCGCGTTCAGGTCGAGAAGCCGGATGTGCCGCAGACCTCGCTCATTGATCCAGAGGTCCGGCTGAAGTATCCCAATGGCAGGTGGATCGTGGAGGCAGAAGGCGTTATCCTCCAGGACGGCGACAATCCCTACCCACCGCGGCGCGATCTCATGGCCCCGACCTTTCCGCTGTTCCCGAACTGGGTCCTCCCTCCCCTCTTCGGACCCTGGGGCATCCCCGTCACCCGCATGACCGAAAACCTCCAGCGCCTGGCCCAGCGCTTCTACACCCAGATCTTCGAGAACGGCCTCCGGATGAACAACGGGGTATGGTTCATCGATGAGAACACCGGGATCGACATCGACGGGTTCGGCGGGCTGCCTGGCGAAGTCTGCACGATCAAGCCGGGGTCGCGCATTCCCTCGACCGTCACCCCTAACGCGATGGGAGCCGGAGCGCTGCAGGGGGCCGAGAAACTCCTTGCCCTCCAGAACGACTGCCTCGGGTTCTCAGCCAGCCGCCAGGGCGAGCCGGGCGCGGGGAACGTCTCGACCGACCTTTTCGACAGCGCTGTCCTCCAGTCCTCCGGTCTCCTCCAACTGGCCGGCCGGTTCCTCGCCGAGACAGCCGAGTCGATCGGCAGTTTCATGTTCGACACCATGTGCAAGTACCAGCAGAAATCCACTCTAGCCTACAAGGGACCGGAAGGAATTTCCCTAGCCAGTTGGAACGGTCAGGTTGATCCGATGACTTATGACCTTGCACTGGACGATGCCAGCGTGCGCCCGCTGAGTGAGGCAGTTATCAGAAAAATCACGCCTGACCTGATGAAATCTGGAGTTGTAAGTCCCGAGCGCGGACTCCGCACCCTCGGCTATCCCGATCCCGAAGGTGTTTCTCGCGAGCAGGAAACTTCGCAGGCCCTAGCTGCACTAGCCAAAGTCAGATCAGGCAGGAAATGAGGAAGACAGCCATGCAGACTCCCGTCGCCGACCAACCCGCCCCCTCGCGACCCCGACCACACCCACACGTTCCTGTTCGGGAGGAGACAGAGATGGAGTCGGCCTCCGCCTTGGCTTCCCCCGCCCGCTCTGTCCCTCCTCATTCGTGGAAGGGACATTGGCTATCCGCGCGAGAATTTGCCGGAGTAATGAACCGTAAGGAACAAACTATCTACAAATGGGCGCGGATTGGAACCTTGGCGGAATTCCAAATTTCTGTATGTAAGTTTCAAGGACGTAAGCCGCACACGGCTAGGTTATGGATTCTTAATCCATTCTAGCCGTGCTTGGCATCCCTACTCAACCGATCCTGAACCCAACCGATCCTGACCCGACCGGACCCAACCTGACAACTACCACTCCATGCCTCCAGCGAACCTTGTCAGACCAGAGACTGCCATAGCGGACCCGTTGGACCCCACACAACCACTCCATGCCTATGCAAGCCTGACCGGCCTTTCGGCCCGTTCCACGCCTTGTCGATCCTTGACTTGCCGTATCCAGTCTCGCACCAACTCTCCGCGTTTGTCCTTGTACAACCACGCCAAGGCGGATTATTTTAACTCGACCACGTTGAACGATGTAACTTGGAAGCGTCCAAAACTAGGACGAAAATCACCTACTCCGACGATCCTTCCTGCGTAAGCAAGTGTCTCATGCAGCATTCGATGGTCGATGTACTCCGGCAGAAGAACTTGCAAACTTACTTTGCATTTCCAACCTGCAAGCATGGCCGGACGAACGCGCGTGATTCCATTGCGTTGAATAACTACACGCCGCTGGTCGAGGTAGTCAGGTTCCTTGACTCCGAGGGAGCAGAGTTCTCCGATGGTGCAAATTCCAGCTTTGAACAAGTCCATCGCTGACTTCCTTGGTGAGCGCGGGTCCTGTCGGAACTTTGACGCACCAATAATACTCATGCGGAAGTATTCAGATGGAATCGCAAGAAGTCCCTTCACGTCGCGGTACAGATAGCTCTCGATGTTATCCGACTTCTTCGCCGCCGACCCCTTTTTGCTTGCCGCCTTCTCGGCAACGGCCTCACAACTCCAGCGATGGAAGAGGATCGACGCCGTGCCTTCAATCTCAGCCTCGATCATGTAAGGGGACGATAGCTCGATGTCGTCCTTTGCATCGTTCGTGGTGTTACTCAGTGCTGTTGCCTTGGTTGCCATTTCTTTCTCTTGCTCCATTCCTTGATTCGTAGTGCCTTGCCCAAACTAGCCACGTCTTGTCAAAACATGCCAATCCGTACCCGGACCCGCCGAGCCATTAGAGTTTGTACTTCCGTGCGAGTTCTCGAAGCGCCAGTTCAATGACCGCCGAACGCTTGAGTCCAAGCACCCTTGAGAGTTGGATCAGGAGGTTCAATCCAACTTGCCCTAGTCGGATACTTGTAGGAGAACTCATACTGGAAATGTAGTGAATATGCGCTACAAAGTCAAGAGTTTTTTATACAGTGTTATCCCACCCCTGCGCCCTTCTCCCTCCCCTCGCCGTACCATTGTCCTCAATCACCCCCGCCCTTCCAGCACCTCCGGTCGTGCGCGTGTGAAAGGAGAATCATCATGTACGAATTCAAGGATCGTCGCAAGAAGCGGCACGAAGGCAAACGCCGGTAGTCCGGCCTTGCCCTTCCCACCCGCCCTCTTCGTCGCCCAACCAACTTCCCCGGAAGGAGCCTGATCCCAGATGGCCGGACATCCCTCGAAATCATCCGCCCGCGTCGTCAAGGACTACCTCCAGCCCAAGAAGTTCCTGCGCGACATGCGTGCCAAGGCCGCCAAGTATTCGCACTCGCGGACTCGGAAGCGGACCTAGCTCATCCCGGAGACGGTAGCGTTGCCCTTCGCACCCCGTCTTCTTAGCCAGCCCCGGCGACCAGTCCGACTAACTCTCTGACTGACTCGACCTCGGGCAACCCGGAGCGAAGGAGGTACGCCATGGCGGCTCGTGGTGGTAGGCGATCCAAGCGTCGGCGCACCGCCGCTCGCAAGTAGGGCCAGACCGGATAACCAGTCTGGGCCATTCGGCGGCGAGGTGGGAACTGGTGGGGGACTAGACCTCATCCCTTCCGCCGAAAGTGTTCGATGCGCAAGACAGGAGTGCGGGCGGGACAGGCTGGAGCAATCCGATCTGACCCGCCGGACTCCCAACCCAACCCGGAGGGAGACTCCTATGCACGGAATGAGAATGAAGCCGCAGCCTGGCGGCACCGGCACCAAGGCCACCAGCACCAAGCACACTATGCAGGAGCACCATCGTAACGAGGTGCCCAAGATGAAGGGCCGCGTGGACCGGCGCGTAGGCCGGAGCCGGATCGGCCGCAGGTAGGCGGCAGGCAGCGAGCAGCAACCGAGTAGCAACCGAGTAGCAGGCAGCAACCAGCGGAACCAGCGGAACCAGCGGAACCAAGGAGGAACAGCAGATGGCTAGGGAAAAAGAAGGCCTAGGGGTAAATTTCGACACCGAGATTTTGAAGAGTCCATTGACAGTGGGTAGAACAGGCAACGAGCCCGGCCCCGACGTCAACAACACCCCGGTCGCCCGGCCCAAGGACCCCCTCGGCCTGATCCCTGAAGGCGGGGACAAGCCGTACTGGTCGGACAACAAGTACAAGCCGTAAGCGCGGACCACTGACCCCCTCCGATGGCCACCCCTCCCAATCCCGCTCTCGCCCAGATGATGGCCCGGCAGCTGATCCAGAAGATTGCTGGCGCTGGGGGCGGTCCTCCTGCGGGCGGTCCCCCGGCCGGCCCCGGTGGCCCTCTGCCTCCTCCGCCAGGGATGATGGGCGCGGGCGGTCCCGGTGCGGGTCCCGGAGCAGGCGGTCCAGGTGGACCCGGTGGTGGTCCTCCCGGTCCCGGCTCCCCTCCGACCACTCCCGCCGGCCTCCAGTTGTCGCAGCAACTGGCCGAACTCCAGGGCGCCGACCCCGACGCCATGGTCAAGTCCCTCACCTCGATCAAGTCCGTTGCCGTCTCCCTCTACACCCGCGCCGCCTTCACCCTCCCCGGCGTCACGCGCAACCTCGCTCAGGTGGTCAAGTACCTCGACAACTCGATCCAGGAAGCGGAGAAGGCAGCCGCTGCTACCGCTGCCGCCGGACCAATCGCCAACAACGCGGCCATCCCCAATCCCAGCGGTCAGAACGGGTCGGCACCCGTGGCAGGGATGATGATCCAGCCCCAGTAGCAGCAGGAAGGAACCAGCGATGCACTACAAAAACGGACGCGAGGCGAAGAACGGCGACAAGGTCGTCCTGTTCCCCTCCTATGGCCTACCAATCGTAGGTATCCTCTACGATGCGGTGGCAGGCAACGACTATTGCAACGGCCATATCGCCGTGACCTACCAGAACGATCCCTGCCCGAACCTCAAAGAGTGCCTTCACCTCGACGACGTGCTTGGCATCATTCCGCCGGATGTCCCGGACAGGTCCGCCGCGCCAACCAGCGCTGTACCGGTCGCAAGCTAACTCGAAAGAAGGAGTCCCCCGATGGCCTTGAAAGACATCCTCTCGAACGCCAAGTACGCCGACGACATGATCCTCAATCTCCCCGACGGCTCCACCGTTCAAGTCGGCGAGATACGCGCCCTGCCCGCCGCCGAGCGCGCGGCCCTGACCTCCCAGATCGAGCAGCGCCAGTCCACTCTGGGTCAGGCGGAACTGGCTTTCGCGGCCAAGTTTCAGGAAGCGGTCCGGGCAGGCTGGCTGGCGCAGGACGGCAGGATCGTTCCCCCTCAGTCGACCACCACGACCACCACCCCCGCCATAACCACCACTTCCACCACGGCCGACCTCCGCCGTGCCGCCGCCGCCGAGTACAACCTCGACGAGAACGACCCTCTCCTCGGCCCGGTCGTCAAAGCGATGAAGCAGGAATTGGCCGAGCGGGACAAGACGCTGACCGAGTTGAAGACCAAGCTCGACGCCCTCCCCTCCCAGTTCGACTCCCTCAAGACCACCCTGACCGACTCCCTGAGCAAGGTCACCGGCGTCGTCAACACCTCGGTCGGCCGCTACCTGAACGACACCTACCAGCAGCAATTCGCCGCCGCCACCAAGGACCTCCCCGCCGCCGTCAAGGTCGACTACGAGACCGCCTTCAAATACGCCTCGGAGAGGAACCTCAAGGACAAGGACGGGTTCCTCCAGATCGACGCGGCGGTGGACCGGCTGACCTGGGACCAGCGGAAGAAGGCGGAACTGGACAAGGAACGCGCCGACCTGATCGCCAAGACCACCCGCGAGCTGGAGGAGAAGAACAAGCTGGCTTCGCTGACCCCGCCCCAGTCGCTCTCCCTCCTCCACCAGTCGGCCAAGCCCAAGGACGGCGATTTCGTCCCCTACAACGAGCGCACCGACTCCAAGGGGAACAAGGTCCGCGCAGTCAAGTCGTTCGAGGAAGCAATGTCCGAGGCGATGTCGGACGAGGACGTGCTGAAGTCGGCTATGGCGACGGCCTCGGGAGTGATTCAGTAGTCCGGTAGTTCGAGCAGCACCGCCAGTTTTCCCTTGAGGCCGTGACCCTTTCCGACCTCCTGACCTCCACCCACCAACCCGTCGGCGACCTCCCCCCGTTCGCTCGACCCAGGAGTGATTGAAATGGCCAACAGCGTCGTAGGTCTCGGCCTGGCATCGCCGCCGGTTCAACTCTCGAATACAGTAAACGCCATCTCGCAGAAGTTTATCGTCCCGGTCCTCGGGGATAACGTCTTCAAGCCTTCCCCCGTGTTCTGGGCTCTCACCCGCGAGGGGAAGCGATTCGGGGCCGGGGAACTCATCTTCCCTGAGATCTACCAGGAAGAACTCCCAGGCGGCGCCTACTACGGCGACCAGCTCCTGGACACCTCGGTCGTCGATTCGGTCCAGCCGGCCAACCAACAGTGGAAGCCCTACCGCCAGCCGGTGGTGATCCCCATCACCGACATCATCCTCAACCGCGGCGGCTCGAACAACCTGGACATCATCCGCGCCAAGTTCCAGACCGCCTCTGGGTCCTTCCTCCAGAAGCTCTCCCGCGCCCTCTGGCACACCTCCCCCCAGAATACCTCTCTCGATATCGACGATCTGAACGCCTGGGTGGTGACCACCACCAACACGATCGCCGGGATCTCGCGCGCTTCCTCGGCCAATGCCTGGTGGCTCGCTGCAACCGCTGTCTCGGGAGGTTCCGCGGCCCTCACCTCCGCCGTCGCCGAACCCGGCTACCAGTCCGTCACCTGGGGCTACGACGAGCCCGACCTGTTCGTGATGCCCCGCGCCTCCTACGCCGCGTTCAAGGGGAACTTCGTCACCAATATCCGGTTCGGGCAGGGGATGCAGGACGACGAGGCCCTGCAGGTCGGCTTCCGCAACCACTTCCTGTTCAACAATGCGGTCACGGTCGCCGACTACTTCGCCACCGCCAACCAGGCCCTCCTGCTGAACTCCAAGTACATCTTCCCGGTGTTCCACGAGGCCGACTACTTCAATGTCGATCCGTTCCTGAAGCCGAGCAACCAGCGCGTTCTGGTCTCGTGCATGTATTTGACATGGAACCTCTCCTGTATCTCGCCCCGCATGAACGTGGCCTTCACGTCGATCACGTAGCCCCGAGCCGGGACGAGGGGGCAGACTGGGCCTACCCAGATTCAACCCCCTCCTCCCTCCCCTACTGAAGGAGATACTCACCATGGCACTCCCGTTCAACAACCCAGTCTCCCAGTGCATGCCGGGGTTCGGCTCGCCCTCGTACTACGGATCGGCCACCTCGGGCACCTCGAACACCTCCGCCGTTACGATCATCATCGGGAACACGGCCACCACGCCCTCGACGGGCGGCACCGGCTTCAACCTCTCGGGCGGCCCCAACCCGACCTCAGGCAAGTGGCACATCCGCATGGTGAACGCGACCTCGACCTCGGTGATGTCCCTCGCTGTCCAGGTCACTGACGGCAACACCCTCGTGACCGTTGCGACCATTCCCGTCGCGGCGGCCGGAGGGTTCGTCGACTACACCGGCGAGTTCAAGACCGACGTGAGTATCACGCAGGTCTGGTTCAACGTCGGGCTGTCGACCGGGACGAGCACGCTGGTGCCGATCGACGCTGAGGTTTCGCTCGTGTAGGACGGGCTGGTCCGAGCCGTCTAACTAATCGTGCTGCGCCTACTGCCTATAATCGGCCAGCGTCCTGCCTGACCGGGAGACGCTGGCCATTTTTCGTAGGAGGAAGGAGAGTCTACTTTGGCACAATGGTCCTTGGTAGGAGATGCGCTACTGGCCCTCCGCGAGATGGCCGCCGATCCCCCCTCTGCCCTCCCCGCCCCCCTTCTCACCTCCGTCACCCCCTCCCCCACCGGCTCGACCCTGCTCTGGTTCACGGTCACCCAACTGACCCCCTGGGGCGAATCCGCCGCCAGCCTTGAGCAGGCCGTCACCACCGGCGCTCTCAACTCCACTTTCACCCTCGCCGGGACCTGCTCGTTCGCCGCCACCTCGCTCCGGGTCTACTTCACTCTCGCTGCCTCCGCCGGGGAGGACCGCTACTCCGAATACCCGATCCCCTCCGGTGGCATCGGCGCCTTCTCCATCACCTTCACCCTCTCGGGCACCGGCGCGCTCGGCACGGCGGCGCAGGGGGCGATCACGCCGGGGTTCGCGCCCACGAGGTCGTCGGCGTGGCTGCCGGACACGGATGGGACAGCGTTGTCGGCGGCGGCTCTCTTCCGGTGGATCAACGAAGGCCTTGACGCCACTACCGCCTTGGCTGAAGGTATCCGCGACGTGACTGGAATGCCCTCCACCTCCGGTCAAGCTCAGTACCAAGTCATATCTAACTGGCGCAAACTAACCTCAGGCTTCTACGACGGCTATCCAATAACTATGGGCAGTAAGTCGGACGTGTTCCGCAGGTCCAACGTCGTGGGAATATCCGGCGTTACGGTCCTTAATCAAGACTCGGTGGTTCAGCAAGTAGAGCTATACCCGCAGTCCTCGCGGACCTCTGGCGCTGGCACACTTACCGGATCATTATCAGCGACTGCTACCTCTATCCCCTACACGCCGGGAGCAACGGGATGGGTTCTGGGATTCGGACTGGCTCTGCTTGGTCCTTACCCCGCTGACCCCTCCGCCAACGAGCTAATCTATTACTCAGGGAACGTATCTAACACTCTCGCTCCGTGCACCCGAGGCATGGGAGGGACAATCGCGCAGGCATGGCCCACCGGGACACTAGTCTCTGAATGTAACATCTACTTCTCGGGCATCCGCTATCCTATCCACTATTCGCGCGGACAATCTGCTAATCAACTGAACCTTCCCCCCTCGTGGATCGACGCGCTGAAGGATTACCTATCTGCGCGATTCAAACAGGCCGAGCAGGATGTTGAAGGAGCGAGTGCGATCTACAAGATATTTGAGCAGAAATGTATGTCGATTAAGGGCAACCGCGAAGTTATGTCACCGAGGAGGATTCAGGTTGGCGGAAGTCAGGGACCGGAGACAATTTCCGGAGCAGGTGGGTACTTCGGGGGTGTGATCCTTCCATGAGTGCGAAGATAGTGTCGCAAAGAAAGTGGGCCAAGTTAGTCGCATCGACTAACTCCCTCTCCCAACCTCCCGGCGCAGTTACTCGGCTGAGTAACCTATTGTTCACTCAGCGTGGTGGACTCCAAATCTGTTCCGGCTCCTTCCCCATCGGCTTCCTCCCCGCCTCCTACCCGCTCCCTCTCTCCGTCGCCGTCTTCTCGAACAACCTCACCCGTCAATACCCTTACTATTCCGCCCTCTCGCAGCGATCCTCTCCCCTGTTCGCCAACGTCACTGGGTTCACCGCCGCCCCCTCCGGCGCGACCACCAACCCGGCCGGGACCTACCTCTTTGCCATTGTCGCGATTGGCTCCTCCGCTGGCACCGACCACACCGGCATCACCACCCTCGGACCCTTCGCCGAGTTCACCACCGCCTCCACTTTCGCCTCCGTCATATTCAACTGGACCGCCGTCGTCGGGGCCTATGGCTACCAGATCTGGATGATCAACGCCAATCCTCTCTTCGGGACCAACCTTCTTGGCTCGCTCATCGCTACTGTCACCCCCGGCACGACCGCCACCTACACCTTCACTGGCACCCTGCCGCTCCCCGCCGCCCTGACCACCCCTGCGCCCTTCGCCAACACGACCCAGTACCTCAACCTTTTTGTCCTCTATCAGGTCCCGAACCATCCGATCACCGACCTGCTGACCGTGGGGGTTACTGGCGGCTCCTACCCCGCGCTCCCGCCCCAGGCCGCCTCGCTCCTGCCCGGCGACCCGGCCTTCGTCCCACTGACCCCCGCGCCAGGATTCTCCCCCTACGGCGGACTGGCCGGGGTGGCCTGCCCGATCCCCCAGCAGTTGACCTTCGCCGGGTTGGAAATCCTGATCCTCGGCAATGGCCTCCCCCCGCAGTCCTACGATCCCTCCCTCCTCGGAGCCACCCCCCCGGCCGCCCTCACGAACACCTTCACCGCCGCCTATCCGACCTGGCAGCCCTCGGTCTCGTGGCTCACTGGCTCGCAGGTCACCGACGGGGCAGGGAACTACTACACGGCCACCCAGGGAGGAGTCAGCCAGACCCCCGGGCCTCCGACCTGGGCCACTGCCAAGGGCGCCGAGACAGCGGACGGGTCGGTCATCTGGACCTCGCAAGGCCCTATCATCACCCCCCCGGCGCCCCGCGCCGCCGCCCACGCCGTGGCCTACGCCGGCTCGCTCTGGCTCGCCAACACTTCCCCGACCACCACCACCGACCAGATCGACGGCCCGACCTGTCTGAAAATGTCCGACTCCAACAACCCCAACTCCTGGAACCCGGTCAACACCGCGTTCATCGGCCGGGACGACGGGACCCAGATCACCGGGCTCCAGCCGTTCACGATCGCCGCGCTGGGGATCTCTCCGACTGGGTCCCTGTGCGTGTTCAAGGAGTTTCTGACTTTTCAGGTGATCGGGGTCTTTGGCTCATCCTCCTTTGAAATCCAACCCGCGCAGACCAACCTTGGCTGTCTGGCCGCGCGGTCGATACAATTCCTGCCCGGGTTCGGGGTGGTCCGCTACTCCCACCTCGGGTTCGCCGTGTTCGACGGGATCAACGACCGGCTGATCTCGGAGGATATTCGGCCTTACCTGTTCGGCGGAGTAGACAGCGAATCCGACCTGACCCCCGTGGACCCGGCCTTCCTCTACCTCAGCCAGTCGGCCCAGACCGCCTCCCCGCCGATGTACCTCTGTGCCATGCCGCTGGCCGCCTCTCCTGCTGGCGGCCTGGGCTCCGGCATGCTCACCCGCCTCTTCTGCTACGACCTGGTGATGAAAGCCTGGGCCATACTCGACCTCCCTTGGCCGATCACCTCCCTGAGCGCCGCCACCGGCGGGGAGGGCTATCCACTGGTTCTCGCTGGCAAGACGGACGGGACCCTCCAGCGCCTCCAGTCCGGCGACCTGGCCTGGAACGAGAACCCCAGCACCGGGGTGGGGACGGCGGTGGCGTGGTCGTTTAGGTCGCCCGATGTCTTCGGCGAGGGATCGAGCCAGAAAATCTTCTACCAGGAGGCAATCATTCGCGGCTACGGTTCCGCCGCGATGGTCCAGTCGATCCTTGCCCAACTCTGGCTGGACGGCAAGAACCTGGGAATGCTGCAACCCATTGACATCGTCCCCCAGGCCGGAACGACACTGTTCGAGGTACGGGTCAGCATTTTCAGGTCGGGATATCGCGCGCATCTGGATGTCAGCGGGAACAACGGAGGAGCGAGCGGAGTGATCGACGCGATTGACTGGGTCGTCACCCCAAAGAACAGTCAGGCAAGGCGGGTGATTGGATGACCCAGAGCACTGTTATGCCCTTCTCCCTCCCTCTCCTCCCTTCCTCCTCGCTCTCCACCCGCCGCCCCGCTACCATAGTCCCAGAAGCCCTCCCCCAAGCTACGCGCAGACCTGTGTCCGGAGAGGGAGGAGCCTGATGATTACTGAGACCCAGACCGCTCCTGCCGCCACTCCTATCGTCCCCGACCCTTCCTCCTCGGTCCTGATCCTCCCGGTCTCCTACGCCGCGATCCTCGACGACCCTGCCGCTCCTGCCCTCCTCCAGTCCTACGCCGAGGAGTGCCTCGTCCCGGATGCCTCCCCCCAGCGCCAGTTGTACGAGACCATGGAGAGGGTGGGAGCGATCCAGTGCTTCGGGGCCTACCTAGATGGAAACCTGTCTGGCTTCATCTCCGTCTTCCGGACAATCGTCCCGCACGACGGCCACCTGATCGCCTGCATCGAGTCCTTCTTCGTCTCCGCCCCCGCCCGACCGACCGGGGCCGCCCTGCTCCTCCTCGCTGCCGCCGAGCACCACGCGACCCTCTCGGGGTGCCGCTGCCTCTTGGCCTCTGCTCGCCTCGACTCCGCGCTCGACCTTCTCCTCACTCGCCGTCCCGGTTACGCACGGACCCACTCCCAGCACACCCTCTGGCTCAACGGGTACAAAGGAGGGAGGGAATGAACCAGCCAAGCCTGATCGACCAGACTGCCCTCGCGGCCATCCCCTCTAACGCCCTCGCGCCTCCCTCGCCCGCGACCCTCGACCGGCTCCACGAGGCCGACCGACTGATCCGCTCCTGCCCCCAGGTCGAAATCCTGACCGAGCACCTCCTCCACGGCGGGATGTACGCGCGGACCATCCGGCGGGGTCCCGGCGTCGTCGCCGTCGGCTCGGTCATCCTGCGCGCCACCATCCTGATCGTCAACGGCCCGTGCTCCCTGCTGACCGACCGGGGCCGCCTCGACCTCTCCGGCTACAACGTCCTCCCCGGGCTGCCCGGCCGCAAATCCTTCTCCCTGACCCACGGCCCAGTGGAGATGACTATGATCTTCCCTACCTCGGCCAGGACGGTCGCAGAGGCGGAGGAGGAGATATTCGGGGAGGCCAGCGACCTGATGTCCAGGCAGGACGGCAACGAGAACCAAGTAACCATCACCGGTCAGTAGCCCGAGAAAGGACCACGCCCAATGTCCGGCACCGTTTCCGCCACCACCGCCGCCCTGATCGCCGCCGCCGTCGGCGCGGTCGGCACCGGGGCCGGAGCCTACGAGGCTTACAACTCCTCGGCCGACCAAGCCGAGGCCCAACAGAAACAGCAGCAGGCCCTCCTCCAGCAACAGCGCCAGCAGGCCACCCAGGCCGACCTGACCAAGCGGGAGGCGGTCCTCGGCGCCCAGGGTCAGGCTCAGCAGCAGACCGGGGGATCGCTCACGGACCAGGGGACGGCGGCGTTGACGGACCTTCTCGCAGGCTATCCGGGTTATCAAGCTGGGACGAGCGGCACGGGCGGCTCCGGCACCAGCACCGGCCAGGGAGTCGGCTCCAGCGGCGTTCCCGGCCAGGGCGGGGCAGGCAGCCCCGGTCCCGCGCCCGACATTGCCGCCATCCTCGCTGCTCTCCGTAACCAGGGAGGAGGCTCTCCCTTCGGCGGCCCCGGCGGCCCCTCCCCCTCCTCCCTCTCCGGCGGCAACTGGCCCTCCTCCTCCCCCACCCCCTCGACCCGTTTCGAACTCGCCAACCCTCTTCTCTGAGGAAAGGAGTCACCCCAGATGTCCGGCACCCTCTCGGCCACCACCCTCGCTTCCCTGGCTCCTTACCTCCAGGACGCTACCCAGGTCGCCCAGCTCGGCTCCACGGCCTATAACATGTATAACCAGTACCAGAACCAGCAATACCAGAACCTCCTGCGCTCCTACGCCCAGGACCCGGCGAAAATGAACGCCTACGCCGCCAAGTTCACCCAGCCCCTGACCGCCGGGCTCCAGCGGTCGGTCGCCAACGAGACCCAGGGCTACCTCGCCTCCCGCGGGCTCTCGGACTCGCCCCAAATCTCCGAACAGGTCGAGGCCCAGGCCATCGCCCCCTACGTCCAGCAGAACCAGCAGGCCGGGTACCAGGATGCCTTGCAAGCGCTCGGACTGGGCGGCGGGGCGATCCCCCCGGCTCTGCAGCAACAGAACTCGCTCTCTGCGCTGGCCAAGCCCTTCTCGATGTGGGGCGCGGGCGGGACGGGCGGGGCAGGCAACCTAGCCCAACTCCTCAAACTCTCCCAAGCCGCTCCTACTCCCCCCACCACCCCCTACGACCTTAGCGGCGACTCTACCATCCCCTACGAGCCGACCCAGACCTGGGACTTCAGCAACTGGCAGCCGGATTACTCGGCGTCGGCCCCAGCCTCGGCGACCGGCGACACCGGTGGAGGAGGATAAGGTTATGGCTGGCTTCTGGAACGCCCTCTCGGTCCTGGCCCCCGTCGCCCCGGCCCTCTCCGACGCCCAGGACATCCGCGCCCAGCGCCAGGCCGACGCCCAGCGCCTGGCCCAGCAGGCCGCCGCCTTCCCCAAGGAACAGGCCCTCCGGGACGCCCAGATCACCGCCGAACGCCTCGCCGCCCAATCCGAGCAGCAACGCCTTACCCAGGGCGCCCAGCCTACCATCATCGGTGAGCCCCAGTGGAACCCGGCCACTCACTCGAACCAGGTCCTGACCTTCGACCGCAACACCGGCGCCCTAGCCCTCCGCGACGCTCCCGGCATCGACCCCTCCGCCGCCGCCTCCGCCAAGTACGCCGCCGCCAAGTCCGACTACAAAAAGATCGCCGGCCGGGACCTCTCGCCTGAGGAAGACGAGAGCCTTTTCTTCCAGGCCTACGGGTACAAGCCGACCGCCTCCAGGATCAGCCAGCTCACGGGAGACGCAGGCAAGCCATACAAGGGAAACGACGGCCAGTACTACGTCAACGCCAAGGACGCCACCGGGGCCATTATCCAGATGCCCCTCGGTCCTAACTACCAGCCTCCCGCTCCCAAGCCAGCCACCTCCCCTTCCGCCATCTTCGCCAATCTCCTGACCAAGCAAATCCTGGCCAGCAAGCGGCAGGGTCCTCCTCTGTCCGCACAGGAATCCGCCCAACTCGTCGCCACCCGCGCGGCCCTGGACGAAGCCGGAGTCGCCCGCGCCAACGCCATGGCCCAGGCCAACGCCGCCAACCACCTCTACCTCGTGACCGACCCCAACACGGGCATGGAGACAGCGATCCCCGTGGCCGCCGGAATCGCCGCCTACAACCAGGGCACTCCCTTCCTCGCCGGCGCGGTCTCAGCCCCCACCGGTTCCGACAAGAAGAACTCCATCCTCGCCCAGTCGGCCATCCAGCAGGTCAACCGGATGCAGTCGATTCTCAAGGCTGACCCCAAGCTGACCGGCCCCGGGTCAGGTCAGCTAACCCGGCTCCAGATGTGGCTCGGGACCCAGGACCCCGATGCGCAACAATTCCTCATTTCCTCCCTCCTGGCCTCGGAACACGGGGTGGCGGTCTTCGGCGGGAGGAATATCCACACTATCTCGGACCTTCAGAACGCGCTGGGCTCGATGAAGACCAACCCGGCCGCGCTGTCCGCCGCCCTGGACGTGGTGAAGGAGACGATGGCACCGTTTGCGACGGCGGGGGGGAGGTTGCCGGCACCGGGGACTGGAGGAGCAGGGGCAGGGGGAGCAGGAGGAACAGGTTCCACCACTCCTCCAAAAAATACAGTCACCCTCAAGGCAGGCGGCAAGGTCTATAACATCCCCCGTGATCGGGTAGCGGCGTTCAGGAAGGACCATCCCGATGCCACCCAGTGACAAGTGGGCGCAGTACGAGGTCGGGGCTCCTGCTCCTGCGGCCAAGCCAGCTGCCAAGCCCGACAAGTGGGCGCAGTACGAAGCCACGCCCGCCGCACCGACCGCTCCCACCCCCGCCGCCTCCGCCGCCCCCACCGGCGTCCTCCGCGCCCCCACCGAGCGTGAGCGCTTCCTCCAGCCCGAACTCTACCCGGTCGGGCTCAAGGGGGAAGGGGTCGGCGAGAACATCCACAACCTCTTCCAGCGCGGAGGGGTCGGGATATTCCAGCTGGCCGACGCGGCCACCCACCCGCGCCAGACCTTGGCCTCGATCCTCGCCTCCATCTCCCCGGAGCCAGCCGTCCACGCGGCCAACCGGGTGGTGGACTGGGAGAACCGCATCCCCGGTATGCACTACTTCACCACCCACCTGCCCGAGCGCACCACTAATCCCCTCCAGCAGGCCTACTCTGCCCTCCTGACCTCCCAGAACCCGGTCGAGGCCGCTGGCAAGGCGGCTCCCCTCGCCGGCCAGGCCCTCGCCACCGCCGGCCTGGGCGAGGTCCTCCCTCCCGTGGCCGCCGATATTCGCGCTGGTGTTCGCTCCGGCGCTGAGTCCCTGGCCCGCTCCGTTACCGACACCGGCACCGGCCCGGTCAAATCCCTGGTCGAGAAGACGCAACTGGAAAACAAGGGGATCGACCTCGCTAACCAGGACCGGATCGCGGCGCACACCCGAGCCCGGACCGCCGCCGACGAAGCCAACGCCGCCGCCCTCCGCCAGTACAACCAGCGTGTAGGCCAGACCATCCAGCAGCGCCGCGCCGCCGCCGCCGCCGACCAGGCCCGCCGCACCGCCCAGGCCGACACCCAAGTCTACGGGTCGCAACTGATCTACGGGTTGAGGCAACTAGACCGTTCCCTCCGTGACCGTGCTGCGACGATGTTCGACGGGGTGCGCGCTCGGGTTGCACAGTCCGGCCAGCCTCCTCTCCCCGGGACCGAACTCGGCTCAGCCGCCCGCACTGCTCTGGCCAAAGTCACCGGCTCCTCGGAACTCCCCAAACCCTTCCGCGACATCCTCGGCAAGTATCCCGACGACGCGGCTCCCGACTTCGTATACCAGGGAGGAGTGAAGTTTGGCCCCGGCACTCCCCTGTACGAATCGGTGAAGGCGGCGGGGAACCTGCCTGCTGCCGCCCCGCCCGTAACCTTCGCCGACCTTCAGGGATACTACTCCGAGACCGGGTCGGAACTCGCCAAAGGAACCCTCCCGGGCGACATCTACCAGGCCACCCGCGACCTTCACAACTCGGTGGGGGACATGATGCAGCGGATGGCGGACAAGGCAGGGGCAGGGAAGCAGTTCTGGGACTCGCGTGTTTTCTACCGCAACTACATGAACACCTTTCATGAGCCAACCGGTCCCTCGGGTTCTGGTTCCCCCGTCGCGCAGGTTCTCCTCGCCAAGGACCCGGCTGTGGCCGTGGCCCGGTTCTCCGGACCTGCCGGGGCGCGCGGAGTGGCCCTTCTGCGGCAGTACCACCAGGGGTTGGCTGACCTCGCTCAGCGCGCTGGCCGGATCAAGCAGGAGGTGGCCGCCCAGACCTCCCAAGCCGCCGCCCCCCGGACTCCCAGGTCCATCACCTCGATCCCTCCGGCCAGGACCACCACCCCTCCCGCCCTCGAACTCCGCCCCCGTGCCACCATCTCCTCGCCGGACCTGGCCGCCGCCCGCCGCGCCGCCGCCGAGGCCCGGGTGAACCGGATCGCCAGCCGCGGACAGTGGGCGGCGACCTGGCCTCTGTTCCAGGCCGCACGAGCGCTCTGGGGCGGACACATTCCATCCATCCCCACGATGGGGTTGGAGTCGGCGGGGATGCTGGCTACGGTCCGAGCCACCACTCACCTCCTCCGCTACCCTCCCCTCAGGCAATTCTTGGAGCAGGCCCGCCCGGAGGACGTCCCGCTGATTCCACCTGAACTACGGGGGGACCTCCCTGGGCTGGTCAGTCAGGCCCAGAGGCAGGGGATCAAAGTCTCTCCGGCGCTGACGGCGGCGGTGGCGGCGGGAACAACGGCGGCTGGGCAGGCAGGGCAGGCAGGCAGGCAGTCAGTACAGGCAGCGCCCATAGCGCAACCAACGCCTGCCCCCGCAGGAGCCGTCCAGTGAGAAAGACCCTCCGCGTCGTAGTTCTCTGCCTTCTCGGCCTCCTTGGCCTTCTCTGTCTATCCGCCTTGGCCCAAATCCCCTCCGGTTTCGTCCAGACCACGGCCACGGTCCCCTCCCTGGCCAACGCCCAGATGACCGCCTCCTGGACCAACCTCTCCACCTCCCAGCAGCTTCCTCTCCTGGGCGGCTCGTCCACCTTCCAGACCGCCGTCTCCTCCCGGCTCGACTCCAACGGCCACTTCTCGATCCTCCTCGCCGACACTGGGCAGATCATCCCGACTCCCTCGACCTGGACATTCAACTTCATCTTCGCCTGTCCCTCCTCCACCACCTCCGGACCAGGCGGCTTCTTTGTCTCGGTCGCAGTCACGGGCGGCGGCGGGACCCAGGACATCTCCGCCCAAATCACCGCCGCCCTCCCGGCCAACCCCTGCGGGACCCTCCCCACCGCCCCCGCGGCCCCTCTGACCCCTACCCAGTTCGGTGCCAAGGGGAACGCGGTGGTGGTGCTGGACGGGAACAACACAGGCGGATCAGCCGTCCTCACCACCACCTCCTCGACCCCGTTCAACTGCCCGGGTGACATTGGCAAGCCAATCGGGATCACCGGCGCAGGCCCCTACTCGACTGCCAATCACAACCTCGCCGACCAGCTCATCCCGACCACGTTTGTCTCGACCATCCTGTCCTGCCAGTCGCCCAGTCAGGTAACCCTCGCCGCCGCCACTCCCTCGAACTCCGGAGTGGTAACCTCCCTGACCTACACTTCTGGCATCACGGCAACCGGCTCGACCAACCAGACCTGCCTACTCACCGGGTTCAACAACGGCTGGACCGGGGGGACTGGCACCATCGCCCTCACCGGCACCAACACCATCGCCTCTGGGACCCCCATCCTGATCACCCTCCAGGGTTCCCCGGCCTCCCCCGGGCCGACCTCGGCCACCGCCGGCAGCGGCACCGCCACCTGCTCCGGCACGGCCACCCTGACCTCCACTCTCGCTCCCACCTCAGTCGCCAACCAGTGGACGGCGTTCGGTACCGACGACACCGCCGCGATCCGAGCCTGCATCGCGGCCGGGACCAACCTCGGCGGCCAGTGCTACCTCAGCGACGGCCTGACCTTCATGGCCTCCAGCACCACCACTACCATCCTCCTCTCCAGCGCCTCGGGGATCGAAGGGGGAGTGGTCGGAGGGTTCGGGAAGATCATCTTCATGCCGCAGGGGACTCTGACCGGAGGCACGAACGATCGCTTCCTCTTCCTCCTGTCCAATATCGTCAGCTCCTCCTGCACCTCGGGCGGCGGCGGCATCTACGTCAACGTCTGCGCGATCACCTCCGCCCCGCTCGCCAAGGGTGCCACCTCCTTCACTGCCTCCGCGGCCGACGGCGCCCTCCTCTCCCCGGGTCAGTGGGCCATCGTAGAGGAGGTCTACTCCCCCGGCGGCTGCTGCAACTATATCGACTGGGTGAAGGTCGCCTCGGTCAGCACGGTCGGCGGAACGGCCACCATCACCCTCGACAAGCCTCTCGAAATGGCCTTCCCCCAAGACACCAACAACTCCATCCCCGACGTCGTGGGGTTCCGCCCGGTGACCGCCCTGGCCTCCCACCTGACCCTGCGCGATTTCACCCTCATCACGCCTCCGATGTACGACGCTGCCCAAGGCCGCCGCCCCAACTCGATCAACACCCAGGGGACCTACGGCCTGCTGATCAAGAATGTGAAGTGTTGGAACGCGGCCAAGAACTGCCTGGCCACCGACTACGACAACGCGATGAAAGTCGAGGACAACTACTGGCATATCGAGGGGACCGGGACCGAGATCGCCAACACCGTCCACGCGATCATCACCGGGAATCACTTCGTCAAGGAGCCCTCCTCGATCAACCAGAAACAGTCAGCCTGCACCGGCGGCTCCTCCCCCTCCGGCCTGAACGTCGACCTCGCCACCGCCTTCTCCTCGATCGACAACAACCAGGTGGATGGCTGCCAGGTCGGGCAGTACTCGCTCCAGGGCGCCCACGACAACACTTACTCGCACAACCAGTACTCGTGGCTGGCGGGCTCGACGGCCGGCACCTCCTGCGTGATCGCCCAGGGCGGGTACAACAATGTCTTCGCCGAGAACAACTGCGTCGGAGCAACCGTCTCCGGGTCGAACGGATTCGATGTGACCGACGTGGCCGCCAATCCCTCTCTGAAGTCCAACAACAACCTGATCCTGTTCAACACGGTAGACCCGGCGACCTTCACCCATCCCTACGTCGTGACCGGCTCCCTCGGCACCGACTGCTACTCCTACCTCTCCGGGGGCGACGTCGTCGGCACCTGCCTGATCTCCCCCTCCGGCACCAACACTTTCTCCGGCACCAACACTTTCGCCAACAACGCCGACTCGACCTACAACGCCATCATCCTGCAGTCCGGCAAGACGGCCACCCAGGTCACCAACCTCTACTTCTCCGACTACAACGGGACCCAGGAGTGGGACCTGGAGAAGGATGCGACCAACGGATTCCGCATCCGCAACGCCATCACCAACTTCGCCAACCTCCTCTTCAGCCAGGCGACCGGCCAGACCACGCTCAACGCCGTTGGATCAAGCAATATCTGTTTCAACTGTGTAGCCAGTTCGGGGACCTTGGGCGCGGTGTTCGGAAACGGAACCGCCTCCTCCAACGTCGCCTCGATTGACGGCACCGGCCTCGCCAAGTTCTCCGCCGGCATCGACCTCAGCGGCGGCACCGGAGGGATGAAGCTCAAGGATCAAGGTCAGTGCACGATGTCGACCGGGACCTGCTCCGCGCAGACTCTCGGCCACACCTACGCGACCCCTCCGCTGTGCACGGTAACCTGGACTGGGACGGGGACTCTGGCCGGGTCGACCAAGGTCGCCTCGACCACTACCACCGTCACGCCATCCAGTAGCGTCGGCACTGATACTGCGCTGGTGAACTGGCTGTGCTTCGGGAACTAGGAAGAGGAGGAGGATTGCAACTAATGCGCAGACTGGCAATCTCGACAATCCCGTTCGTCCTGCTGGGCGCAGTCCTATCCCTCGCCCTCGCCCTCTCTGCCCCGGCCCAAATCCCCAAAGGCTTCGTCCAGACTACCGGGACCATCACCGCGCTGGCCAACGGGAAGTACCAGGCCTCCTGGACCAACCTCTCGTCCTCCTCCCAGCTCCCCCTCCTCGGCGGCGTCTCGACCTTCCAACAAACCGTCAGCGGGTCCCTCGACGGGAACGGCTTCTTCTCTGTTCTCCTTGCCGACACCTCCCAGGTCACCCCCTCCCCCTCGACTTGGACCTTCAGCTTCACCTACAACTGCCCTCCGACCAACACCGGATTCACGGTCCAGGTGGCGGTGGTCGGCGGCGGGGGGACCGAGGACATATCCAGTCAGGTCATCGCGGCCCTGCCTTCCAATCCCTGTAGCGGCGGAAGCGGAGGTCAGGGGACGGTCAACCCCGGTCAGCTCGCCTTGGCACAGTACCCTAAAACCTCCCAAACGGTAGTCAGCCCAGCCAACTTCACCTACGACGCGGCGACCGGAAACAACCTGACCATCCCGGCCAACACATACCTGGCCTCGTCGGTCGGCGGCGCTCAGCCCCTGCTCGACATCCGCCACCCTTCGTTCTCTGGGGGGGCGGTGTGCGACAACTCCACCGACATCGGGCCGGCACTGCAAGCGGCCATCACCGCTTTACCATCAACCGGTGGGGAGATCCTTATTCCCGGATCACCCACGCCCTGCTACTGGAACCCGGGAACTAGTCCTCTATCGGGTTTGACGAGCAAGACGGGCGCGGTAACGTTCTATGTGCAGGGGCAATTACACACCGAGACCACGATCGAAATTCCCAACACCAGCAACAAGGTGAACTTTATCGGTCGCTCGGGAGCGGCGGGGCAATCCTTCCAGGGGCCAGGACAAGCGGCGGTCATTGTGGTTCGCCCCAAGAGCAAGAACGGATACTACTCGGGAACTCTCGGAACGGCTGTCAGCACCACGCCGGGAGTCGGTTCGGTTGTGACCTTCACCCCGCCGGGCGGCATCGTCGGTCTCTACGCCAACACGACTATCACCGTTGGGGAAACCATCTCCTGCTCCTTGGCGTCCGTCTCCAGAGCTTCAGGCAAGGTCACAGCCTCCATCTCCTCGGCTTGCCATATCCCTCCCAACATGCCGGTAACGGTGGCGGGCGTGACTGACTCCAGCTTCAATGGCGCTTTCGCCGGTGGAGGGTTCCCGCAGAACTTCGTCGTCACCGCGCAGGACTACTGCGGAGGCAGCGTGGCGACCTGCAACACCGCCACAACTCTGGTGTGGAACCAGACCGGCGCAACCGCAACATCAAGTGGCGGAACGGTGACGGGATTCAACGAAGATCTGTTCGAGAACGTGCACATTACCTCCTGCGCCACCACGACCTGCACCGCCACCTTCTACCGCTCCCACGCCTCCACTGCGCAGTGGGCAATTGACGGCATCGATATCGATGATGTGGCAGGCGACAGCAAACTGTTTAAGGATTTCCGTGTGGTGGCTGACGGAACCGGCATTTTCGATGAAGCCGACTTCAAGACAACATTTGAGAACATCGGCATCGGCTCGACGCAGAACTGCAACGGGAATGTGGTCAACTGGCCTTTTGCCGAGGGACTGGGATCGTTCATCACCCTGCGAAACGTCGGCTTCGACACGGGCTGCAACGCATGGGGAATCAGGATGTATCAGCCCTTCCCCAACTCGGGAGGTGGCAGCGGGCCGATGACGGTTAAGGATTACTCCTACGTCATGGGCGGAGTGAAGATGGACTCCGGAGCCGCCGGCCTGGTCCTCGACAACATGACCTGTGAGCAGTGCGGCAGAGGCGTAGTCCAGATCGACCCCACCAACTACGTGACCGGAATCCAGCAGATCGTTACGCTCAGCAACGAGGTCGGGGTGCAGGACAACGGCAACGGCACAGACGGATGCTCGATCTATCAACTTACTCCGGTGCTGACGGGAACACAACTTGCCCGCCCGATCGTCAGCCTCAACTCGCTTGGGTCTAACTTCTGCGTCACCAATCAGTGGTTCACGGGCAAGTTGAACAATCAAAGCCCCCAGTTCACGTCCAGCTACGACACCACCACCAACCCAGGCATTCGGGGCACATTCAACGATGGGCTGACGACTGACTCCGACGACAGAGGGAGAGCGTCGGGAATGGGGCCGTCCGTTATTCCCTACGCCACCCTGAACACCGTTACCAGCCCGGCAAGCTGGCCCACCTCCTCTTGCAGCGTGGCGACCGGGACGATGGCCCCTGACGGCACGCTGACCGCTGGAACCCTCACCAAGGCTTCTGGCTCAGGTTCAAGCATGGTCCTCTCCTACACCTTCACTCCCGCCGTGGGAGACTACTTTATCGCCGGGGTATGGGTCTACGACAGCGCCGACACCAAGTCCGATAACGCCGGAGGCGAAGCGATGCTGGCAGACAACGCCGGCAGCTCTCACTACGGTTGGGACGCGGGGTCTCAGGCCAACAGCAACGCCAGCGATTCCCAGCAGACGGATGACTGGTATCACCCTGTTGTCTGGGTTGCGCATGTGGCAACTTCGGACGGAACCTCCGGACAGCTAGCCAGATTCTTCCTTACCTGCGCCGCCGGATTCACCCAGAATTACTGGCAGCCTTTTGTCATCTATATCCCCGCCTCGGCCAACGTCCCGTTGCGGGAGATCAATCGCTGGCGTCAGCAGTTGATGCACGGCGCGGTTCCACCGAACTGGAACAATCCGGGCGTGGCGGTGACGGCTGAACCTCTAGTGGCGAGTTCCCTAAACGTTTTTCCTGGCCGAGGCGGAACCTTTGTCTGCACGGCCGGCGGAACGATCACCATCGCCAACACCAACGAGCTAGCGACCTCCGATGTAATCTTCAGTCTGAACACTGCGGGAGGAACAATCACCACGCCCCCGGCAATGAAAACCGTAACCGCAGGGACAGGATTCGCCGTGTTGTGCGGAGCGAGCGACACGAGCACCTACAACTACGTCATTTTGAATTGAGGACATCCATGCGCAAGAGTTTATTCGTGCTAACGCCGCTGGCCACCCTGGTCACCCTGGCCACTGTCGCGGCTTATCCTCAGGCCCTCACCTACACCCCTCCCCAGATCAGCGCCTACAAATGGACTGGCAGCGCGTGGACGGCGGCGACCTCGACGGCGACTTCAGGCGCGATCACCTTTACTCCCCCTCCGGCGGCGCTCTACTGTTTCAATTCCAGCCTCGGAGCCTCGGGGCAGTGGGTGCCGGCGGACTCGTCCTGTTTCGGCGGTGGTGGGGGATCGGGGACGGTTACCAGCGTGGCCTTGGTGGGCAGCGGGACTCTTTTCAGCGCCACTCCCGGGACCGCCGTCACAACCTCCGGCACCCTCAATGTCGATTCCCAACTCCAGACGCAGAGCGCCAACTGCATCGTCTCCGGGCCTACTACAGGCTCTGCTGCAACACCGACCTGCCGCGCGCTGGTCAACGCCGACTTCCCCGGCACTCTTGCGCCGACAATCAGCGCGGCCAATTTGACCGGCTTCCCAACGTTTAACCAAAACACTACAGGCAGCGCCGGCAGCGTGACCAACGCCCTGACGCTCAACAACAGCAACTCCGGAGCGGCTTCGGGCACAACCTACAACGGAAGCGGGGCGGTGACGCTTTCGGCCAACACTCTAGGCGCAGGGTCGCTGACGAATGCTAACTCATGGTCGGCCGCACAGACCATCACCGTAGCTGGTGCTGCTTCGACACCCAATATTTTCGACACCGGCTCAGTGTTCACAGGCGGATCGACAACCACAACTGCTCCGCACTGGCTAATTCAGCCAGCCTCAGTAACGGGAGGAGCGATCTGGAGCACATCAGGAACCGGGTTGGGAATGAACTTTGCGTCGGGGTTTGTCGGCAATACGATCGACATCCATGTAAACAACGGCGGCTCGACATTCAAAGCCGACGGAAGCGGTAACCTGACCGTTACGGGCGGATTGAACGGAGCCAGTGTCACAGCAACCGGAACGCTCAAAGGAGCGAAGCTTGCCAGCTCCACAAATTGCGCAAGCGGGGCCTCTCCTGCGGTCTGCGGATCGGCCATGTCGGGATCGGCTGCGATGCCAACCGGAACGAATCCAACTCTGGTTGTTAATACCACAGCCGTCTCCGCCGCCAGTGAGATTCTAATCACCGTAGACGATTCAGTCACGATCGGCGGGACAACATGTAATAGTACCCTGGCTACTCTCGTAGGAGGGATGGCCGTAACAGCGCGCACGGCAGCCACCAGTTTTACAGTGAGCTACAACGGAACCATTGCCGTCAATCCTGTTTGTTTTAGTTACCAGATAATCAATTAGCCGTACGGAGGACAATGACCAACGGCGTTCACTGAAGGACGACAGTATTAGCGGTGCTCTCTCTCTCTCTTCGATGGTTCTGACCCTCGCCCCCGTGGGAGCACAGAAATCACCGTCCGACCATAATCGCACTACACGGTCCACGAGGAGACTAGGAGACTGGGTGAATGTCCTACAAACCTCCCAACCCGCCAAGCCGCCGACCCGCCAAGCCGCGGCGCTTCCGCTGGACCTTCTGGGCCGGCCTCGCGGTGCTGGCGGCGTGGCTGTACTTGCTGTGGTGGTTGCTGAAGTAATACAAACTAAAGTGGTAGCGGCGAGTGTGTCCAATGTCACATATCCCTAGAGTCAAAGGAGGCCGATAATGGATCGAGACAAGCCAACTCCCAACGCTGACGAGCTTAGTCCTATGGATAAAATGCAGTATTTTCACGACGCGAACCAGCGCCGTTTAGAAGCCTTGGAAGGGAACATGATGAAGGTGGTTGAGGGACTGGCGACGGTCGCCTCGAACACTTCCTGCATTCCCGCGCTCGTGAGCCGGATCGACTCGCTCGAATCTGACCGGGACAAGGCCAAGGGCAGGAGCGACCTGCTGCTGTGGCTGTGCACGATCAACGGCGGGGGGCTTGGGGCGTGGGTGCTGGCGCACTGGAAGTGGTAGGTCAAGTGTCAAGCAGTATCAGGTAGTTAGGTAGATCAAATAGAAAGCTGGGCCAATATATGAGAAAGCTTCCCCTGTTCCTTCTTGTCGCTGTTATGGACGCTCTCTGCCTCCACGCGCAAACCTCTTACACGGTTCTCGGAGGAACGAACTGCGGGCCAGCCACGACAACCGTGTCGTGCGTAATTCTGATTCCACCCGCGAACGCTCTGGGAATCTATCCGAATATTCAAGTGTCATTCAACCCGCTCACCGGATTAGGGACGATCGAATTCGAGACATTTCAGTTGGTAGAGAACTCACCCAATGGTCCCAATCTTGGAGCGGGCACAATAAGTCTAGCAGCGCCTGTATTCCAGACCGTCACCTCGAATGGACAGACTAGCTACCAGATCACCGATCTTACAATCTATGGATATGGCTCCTATGTGCCCGCATCGGGCATCGCTCCTTGCCCTGGGCCAGATGCGCATGGGCAGCTTGACCCTTCTCGATGCTGGGTGATCAAGCCAGCGACCCTGCATTTTTTGTATAGATCGGTATTTCATCAAGGCGGGACGTATACGTGGGAGCGTTCATTCAGGGCTGGGGAACTTACGTTTTCAGAGATTGAGTAGGTAAACTCAGAGGACAGAGCATGGGATATACGTTGGAAGTGTGGATGTACATCTTTCTGTTTCCGGCATTCTGGCCCGTATATGCAGTTGCTGGTAGGTGGATTTGCACCCGCTGGCGAGGGCGGCGGGGGCCATAACGATCAACTGAAAGGAGTAGGCCATGTCGAAGGACAACCCACCAATTCAACCGGACCCGAATAACCCGTCGCCGCTGCCGCAGAAGCCTCCGCCGCAGCCAGCAGTTGAGGAGCCCGCGCAGCCCCCCCAGCCCGACCCCGAGCCCGATCCTACTGAGGACGACGCCGATAGCCAGCCAGCCTGATCTAGGAGTATCCTGTTGTCAGCAATCCTAGTTGTACCTTGCTGTAGCTGCCGTGCCTGCAACACTTTCTCCCGATCCGCAAAAGGAGTCCTGTGTGCTCTATTGGCGCGAGGTCGAAGTCGGGGGAAGGGTCGAGCAGCGGGCCGCGGTCGAGTGCGGCGACGGCGTGACCTACGAGGGCAGGAAGGCCGCGGTCCAGATGCTGCTGAGCCGGGAGGACCTGCAGTGGCTCCGGCAGAACGCGCTGATGACCATGGACGATGGCGCCGGTGCCGGTGGGATGCTGACCGGCAGGCGCAATCGGGGTCCCCAGTGACGGCCACCATCTACGCGATCTACTGGTCGGCCATCGCCTCGCTGCTGATCGCCTTCTTCACCCTCTGGACGGGCAGCCAGGAACCCTACGAAAGGGACCGGAAGTACGCGCGGCAGTGGAGCTTGGGATGGCTGTTGGTGTTCTGCCTGCTGCTGGCTGCAGGGGGAGCGGTGCTGATTTTCGACCCGGGGGACGCGGCGAGAATGGGAAGCGTTCACTCGCACTAAAGGAGAAAGAGAATGGCCAATTGGAAGACAACCGTAGCTGGAATCCTATCTGCGCTGATCGGCACAGCCGGCCCGCTCACCGCCTACCTTGCGACCCAGATGAGCCCCACCGCGACCAAGATCAGCGGGGGCGTTACCCTCGCCGCCGCCATCGCCCGGGTATGGGTGGGGATGCTGGAGAATGATGCCCCGCCTAACCCACCGGCCGCGCCGCCCGCCGATCCTCAACCTGTCGTACCGAAACCGTAAGGAGAACTGAAATGTGTCAGAACGCAGCTAAAACTGCCGCCTCCCTCCTAACCGCCATCGAACCCACCCTCAAGAGCCTCCTCGCCGCCACCGGGCAACTCACGACCGACGCAGGCAAGTCGGCCATTGCTGCCTACGACGCCGCGCTGGCCGCCCTCGAAACCTGGCAACCAGGCACCGTGGCCGATACCGTCCTCCAAGTCGTCGCGGCCTTCCAGGCAGCCTTCCAGACCGTCGCTGGCCTGATCCCCCCACCCTACGGCACCCTGGTCAACATCATCCTCGCCGGGATCGAAGCCGTGCTGGGGGTGATCAAGGCGAACAGTCCCGCGCCGGCCGCGCCAGCCGGGACCTCCGCCCACGCCGAGACCCAGGCAATGTTCCAGGCGCATGTGGTAGCCGAAACCTCGGAGCGCGTCCAGGCCCTCGTGCCCCACTTCAAGCGCTCCATCTGGCACTCCCCGCAATACCAGTACACCAAGACTTGGAACGATGCGGTCACGGCGGCAGGGCTGCCCCAGACCATGCACGTCGCTTGAGACGTTGTTGCGACTTGAGGGCGGGGGTTCTCAGCGGCATCCGCCCTCTCTTTTTGATCCAATGGACCTTAACCTTCCCCCGCTCCCCCGCGATGAACCTCCCCCCACTCGATCCCGAATCCCTCCGCCAGCTTAAGGCATGGCGCCGCACCCACACTGGCTGCCGAGTCAAGGTCTTCTACGTGCGGTTCCGAAAGCACAAGGAGGATGAGCGGTGCGGGTTATGCCGGCTGGTTGATCGTATATTCTGGCAGATTGCACACGCAGACAAAGAAAGCCCGCCAGCCGAAGCCGACGGGCAGGCTTAGTTTAGGGAATTTACGTTCTGGATGGTTGGATGCCAAAACGGTCCAAGAAGCCCGAGAAGGCGCCGCCCAATAAGGCACCGCCCAAGACGCCCAAGAAGCGGTTGAACCCAACCCCTTTGCAAGGGGGAGCTGACAGGCCACGCGAGTTCGAATCTCGCCGCTGCCTCCAACAAAGGAGGTTAGCGATGAGACGCCCACCATAACGCTGTAACTGACCAATAGCGGTCCCTCCCCGGCGGCAACCGGGGCGGGACCAAAATCCAGAACGCGGGGCTAGCCGCACTCCAGACCCTTTTCAATTGTGCGCTTTCCCTGCCCTCACTTCAAGGGGAAAGACGCCATGAATCCTGCACCATACGAGCCTCAGACGCTCACGGATGCGGTCCGCTACTACTCCAACGAACAAACCTGCATTGACCTTCTGGCTTCGCTCCGGTGGCCCGATGGACAGGTGATCTGCACTGCTTGTGGCGAGGTCGGAAACACGATCTGGCTTGCCAACCAGAAGCGCTGGAAGTGCCGGGGGTGCAAAAAGCAGTTCTCCATTAAGGTCGGGACGATCATGGAAGACTCACCTATCGGCCTCGACAAATGGATGGTCGCATTCTGGATGCTAGCCAATTGTCGCAATGGGGTATCGTCTTACGAAATCATGCGGGCGATTGGCGTCACTCAGAAATCCACATGGCACATGCTGCACCGGATTCGACTGGCCATGACAGACCTCGCCACAGGAAAGCTCGGGGCAGCGACTCCGATTGAGATTGACGAAACCTTCGTCGGCGGGAAAGTAAAAAACATGCACAAATCGCGCCGTGTAAAGAGTCTGGATTATCACGCTGGGAAGGGTAAAGCGATTGTCATGGGAATGCTGGAAAGAGGCGGTCGAGTCCGCGCTAGAGTCATCGCGGATCGCAAAGTACAAACCATGCGACCGGTACTGGAAGGCAGCGTTGAACGTGGTGCCCACGTATTCACCGACGAGCACGTGAGCTATCCCTTCCTGGCCAAGGAAAACGACTATGCGCATGAAATCATCAATCACATCGAAGGCTACGTCAGGGGGCATATCCACACGAACGGAATTGAGAATTTCTGGTCATGCCTGAAACGCAGTTTGGGCGGAACGTACATCAGCGTGGAGCCGTTCCATCTAGAGCGTTATGTCGATGAACAAGTATTCCGGTTCAATCTCCACAAGAAAGATCATAGCGACGCAGATAGGTTCAAGGCCGCATTGAAGGACATTGTGGGTCGTAGATTAACCTTCGCGGAATTGACGGGGAGGCTGGCCCCAGCGACCTACTAACCCTTACCGGAGACAGCGTGGCCCTCGCCGCCAATAAGTCGGCGAACCGTGCTATTGGACGAAGAACAAAACGCGAAAGTATGATAGCCTGTGAAGGTTACCCGGAGGTTTTTTGAGCAGCACAAACCCCGCCTTGAGCAAGCGGGGTCAGATGAAAATCCGAGATGTGCTAGCCCTTTGAGGGGGCCGGTCTGTTATCTTCATAATCTCCCGATCCCTCTCAAAAGTCAAGCCCTTAGTTTTGCTAGGGATATCCCTGTCTCCGAAAAGGATGCGGCAGGCTAGCCCCTCACGGCTGCGCATTCACCACGCAGCCGGAGAGGATAACCATTCACTGTTAAACCATGGAGGCTAACAATGAAACATACACCCGTTCACGTATATCGCGACTCGAAAACCGGGCAGTTCATCCCCGAGAGAACTGCTGTGAGGCGTCCCGCCACCACCGAACGTGAAACAGTCTATCGTCCCTCACCCAAGAGGGGCTAAAGAGACTCCCAACCCAAACGCCATTTTTGTCGCATTTGACCTTTTCCGGTGGCCCATCTTTCAGATGGGCCGTTTTTCATGGGACCGTTGGTTAGCTTAGTCAGTTATTGCCAAAAAGTTGTCTGAAACTCAAACCACGCTCAAGGAAGTTGAAACCAAAGTCGATGGCCGACTGACGGAACTCCTGGAGCTGACGCGCAAATCCAGCCGGGCAGAGGGGGTCAAGGAAGCAGAGAAGCGGCCTACCGTCGCCGATGAGCCGCAGGTGTAGTTCGGTGGATGTCCGGCTGCGTAGGGGAATGGTGGAGATGGTGGAGATGGTGACGATAATCGAGAGCATCTTGCGCCCGCTTTCCCCTCTGAATTAAGCGCCCCCTTTGTGCAAATCTGACCATCATTCCCCTCTCCAATCCCGCTAATCTCAGGCAATCCTTCAGCAGGAGGTCTGCCTGTGCCCCCAGTGCCCCTAGTGCCCCTAGAGTCCCTTCTCGCCCAGATCGATCGGCATCGGATGATCGCCGACAAGCTACGCATCCACGCTTCGTTAGAGATTTACCGGGAGTTCGTAAATTCCCGCAACAACCTGCTGCAGGCGATGATTCTGGTCGCGCATCTGCATGAATTGACGAGGCATGGAGAGAGGGAGAAGGGGAGCCAATCGAGTGCCAGCGCCCTCTCCTCCCCTACCACCAACTCACCGCCGCCTACCACCAACTCAACTCAATATCTGAGATCAGCCACAACCACGCCAACCCACTAGGCATCGACCCCTGCTGCGCCTGCACGTAGGCCCCGTCCGGCCACTCCTGCCCCGCGGGGAACGCCGTGGCGGGAACCTTCTGTAAGGTCGAGGGAACCAAAAATGCTACCCCATCGCTCACTTCGGTCACAGAGATCGTCTTTCCTACGGTGTCGATCAGGTAAGTCGCCTGCATAACCCGCTCCTGGTCCGCTACGAACTGTCCGACTTTGAATCCGGTTGGAACCCAGCCGCCTGCGGAATTGGCGATCATGTAGCCCTGTGTGGCCTGGCGCTGGACGCTGCCGTTGTACTTCATCTTGTTGATCACAAAGATCACATCGGTCTCATTCACGTTGATCGCTGACAGGTTGCCGCTCACGCACGACCTCCACGTGGCCGAGCAATTCCCGGTGTTGGGGAGGACCGGACGGACCGCAGCCGGGTACCACATCCACGCCGGGTACTGCTTGCCTTGGGGGTCGGTGTTGCCCGAGGTGCTAAGCAAGAGGGCGTGGTCGGGGCCGGGGATGGTGAGGGCGCTATAGGAGGCGGGTGAAATTCCGCCAATCATCGAACCGTCACTTTGGGTATGTGTTTTAAAGGCAACAGTATGGATGTTTCTATCTGTGATCATTTGAATCCTCCAACGAGCGCACGATCCGCCTGAAGTTTGCGCGTAGTTTGTCGTACCTGTTATGACAAGACCGACACAGCCTACGATAGTCGTCAATATCCTCGTACCGGCCAGTCATATTGGCCCAATCATAATGCTTACCAAGAGCGTCTGTCCCGCAAAACTCACACTTGCGCGGCTTTCCCTTGCGCCTAATCAGGCGCAAATGGAGAGCCTGATAGCCAGCTGCGTTATCCTTCCATCCCTTGTTCTTTTCTCCCCACTGGTCCCTCTTTGCAGCCACTCGTGCCTTGATTTCGAAGCGACGCATCGCATAACATACCACGGGCTGTGAGCTATGATACTTGGACGCTATCTCACACTGAGACATTCCAGACTGGTAGTCTTTCTGTAGTTGGTCTTTAGTGAAGGGATAGGCTGGAGTTTTATTTTTCCAAACATTACGCATAATGGAGACGTAACACGTCAGACACTTTTTTCTTCCCAAAGTGTCTATCTGCCACGAGTCGTGTCCCTGTGGACATAAAATTTTAGGGTATTCTGGATGCGGGGATGTCATCTTTGGCCCTCCGCGGCCATGAGGTTAAAAGGGAGTCGCAAGCTCCCGATATCCCCATTGTATCATTCAGGCTGGCTTGACTGTGAATTTACTGGTGCACCACGGGATTATGGCGACGGCGACGGACATCTCACCTCGGCGGCGGCGGTTGCAGCGAGGGCGGCCTAACCGCAGGCGCATCGGCGGGAACACCCTCTCCCAAAATGTCGAACCGGTGAACCTGCGGCGCGTTCTGCTTCTGCGAGATCTGCTGCACCTGAGCCTTGACCGCCAGGATTTGATTGATCAGGTCGCGCTGCCTGGGCGACTCCCCCGCAGCAATACTCCTGACCACCATTTCGAGGTTGGAAATCCGGCGGTCGATCTCCTGCTCGTGCTGTTCGCGCTGGAGAGTGCGGTTGATGCTCTGGACCTGTTCGTTGTCGATGTACTTCTTGACGGTGATCACGCCGCTCGCGACGGACCCGATGATGGTGAGCAGAGTGGCAATCGTGGCGAGGGTGATGTGTCTGGGTGTCATGGGTGGGTGTCCTGCTGCGATTGTAGGCCAGTTTTGGCCAGAGGACGTTTTGGATACGGATAACATCGATACCCTTCTATCGGGTGAACACGCATTGCCGATCCGAATAAATCGCGGCACATGGTAAACGCGAGCGCCGATTCCCAGTTCTAGCCGCGAGCATCGTAGAACTTGATCAACTCACGAGCCTCAATCATGAGCGGCGTATCCATCCTCACTCCCAAGGGTTTTCGCCTGTCACGAGCACAAAGCAGCGCTTGAGTTCGGCTACAGCGTCAGGCAAGGATTCCTTCATCGCCTTGACGTGAAAATCGGCTGGCATGGGCAACACCAGCGCATGCGCAAGATTATCAACGGTATCGATTGCGCGGCCTAACGAATCCTGTGCGTCTTCCATTTTTTTCTCCTCACATTGTCATGCTAGTCGAGGCAGGAACAGAGCCTCCACTGTCCCTGCCCCTGTGTGCCCTTTAGCTGCCGATGATCACGATCGGCGTGTCCTTGGGAGTATGGTCCGCCTGGGCGCCGCTAATAACAACGATCGGGGTATCCTTCGGCGCTGTTTCCGCCAGGATCAGAAGAAGCATCAGCATTGAAAACATGGGTGACCTCCCTTGCGTGGTTCAGCGCATCCTGGATCACCTTCCCGAGTACCCTGTCGTCCCCATCGTCCACATGCTCCATCAATGCGCCAACCAGGTGCTTGTAGAACACATAAACCTGAGACCCGCGGAGATTGCGCTCAGCGTTTTCGAGCGCCCTGAGCTTGTCCCTCTGATTCACTGCAGGACCTCCTTTTCTCACTTCCGACTATTCTGCTTTGACTACAAACCTCGTCCCGCAGGACACGCACACATAACCCGCTACATCCAACCGCAGGTACAGATGGCGGCAGGTCAACGGATCGATCGGCTTGAACAGGCTGACCGTCATGGCTGGCCGCGGCGGGCGGTGAGGGTGCCGTCTCTGAGGTTCCTGTAATCGCGCAGGCATATCTGGTACGCCGCCACGGCGTCGTCGGCGCGCAGGGTCTGGTTCTGGACCTGATACCGGAGCGCCGCCACCTCCTTCTCCAGCCGGATCACCTCGTCCACCTTGGCCTCGTACTCCGAGGTGCGCTGGGCGAGGTCGCGCTGGAGGTTGCGAATTTCTCCTTCGTAGGTCATATCAAAGCCTCCGCTCCGATCAGGTTCATGTGGCCCTTTCATAGTTGGGGATGACTACGATGATGCCGTTATGTAGATCACGACGATGCCTAGAATGCAGCCCGCAAACCAAGGTCGCCCGTGTAGCCGGTTCGCATGAGACAGTCGCGCACATCTGCCTTGATCGACAGCCCTTCGGGTGTAGCTGCTCTGTAGTCAAGTGCGCGAATCAGCCCACCGTGAGCCTCTGTGAGCAGTCCCCGCGTCCGATCAAGTTCAACCTGCGCGTCAATAAGCGGGTCAGGATGATGCCCGAACTTTCCCAACTTCTCAACTGGAATCACATCAGAAGCGGCATTCATGGGATCGTCTCCAATGGTCGCGCCCTTTGTATACACAAAGTCGTAGCCGAGCATCTTTAGGGCGCATAGAGTATCGGTTGTTCCCCTGCGGGTCCACTCGATAACGCCAGGGCGCGAGTTGTCTTGAATGTCGTGGGTTAACAACTCAGTTACTTTCTCCACGATTCGCAAGTCTTGTGCAGTGACCAAATCCTCGTTCAGCCCCATCATTTCCCCTCTTTTCTCAGGCACCATAGTGCCAGCGTTGACTCTACCTCGGATGCCTGCAATCCCAGCACTGCCACGGGCCTCCCCGCGACGAATACACCTGACCCACCTTGCCGCAGTCCGCGCAGCACGGTGCCACCTCGCGCGCGTCTACCTCGTCCTGCCGCGCACGCTCATACTCCCGATCCTCATCGCGGGGCGTAGGGAGCCATATCTCGCCGCCGAGGCGGTCGTCGATGAAATGTCCTGTGCTCATGCCGAACTCCTAACTAACAGTGGTGTAAAAATGAATGGTTTCCTCGGAGTGGCGTAGGGCAGCATCAAGGGATGCTTTGGATGACCGTCTTTGCCAAGTCCAAGGCAGGAGAACTCTACCCATGAATCAGATAACATTTCGCGCTGTACAGCCCGCAATCGCATGTTCTCGTTTGGAAAATGCTGTCCGCATCCCCATGCACAAACGACCTCTTGCGATTGGGTGGAGATTGTTCGGATCCAATAGTCATTCATGGGACCAATAGGGTCGGCCACGGCCCGCACGAATTTCGGATTCCGGCTCCTAATAGCATACAAGTTGATAACGACCATTCTCCCGTATCCCCAGCGCTGCGAGAATCCAATGCACTTACGGATGGTCGCGTCGTTGTTCGTAGCGTCAGCAGTTGAGGGATTAAACATCAGCCACGCAACCGAAGGACCGTCACTCCACAAACGGCTGAGTGTGTAGCGATAAAGGCCGTTCGGGGAAATCTCCGCGCTCACGCCATCACCTCCGGGCGCATCAGGTCCAGCTTGTCATACGGGCTGATCCACGCGATCCCCCGCAACCACTCGCCCTCTCTGGCCCACTCGTGGGCGTGCAGTTCCTCCCGGTCCATCCCTGCGATCAGCCGGCCCTTGCTGGTGACGCCGATGAACTGGGTCTGGCCGCTCAGCCGAGCCCGCTGCTTGGCCCAGAGATAGAGCAGGCGGGGAATCTCCAGACCGTCGATCTCGACCAGCGGAGGGAGCGCGGGTGCGGGCGCGGAGGTGGCGGTGGGAGTGGAGGTGCTGGCGGAGAGTTTAAGGGCGGTGAGGGTGCTCATTAGGATTGCTCCTTGCCGTCGGCCTTGTCGAGCGCGGCGCGAACCACATGCAGTGTGTGGCTATTTTCTTCCGGCCGCATTTTCATGCGATTCTGCTCAACGTGGTGACGCTCTATTTCCTTCAACGCCTCGTACATATCGGGCGCAGCAGCAATCAGACTCAAATCAGCTTTCTTCTGATCAAGTGGACGATCAGCACGCCGAGGAACGCCGCAAACGGGGAGATTAGTACTGCTCCATATCTTAGCTCCATTGACTCCGTTTGGTTCGTTGTGGCGCGGCGCGACAATCTTCCAAGGCCCCGGTGTAAACTTGCTCATCATCCCTGCTCCCTCTCCCTAATCTCCCCCAGCATGAGAAGAATTATGCGCCTGCCGCTTTCAGAATGCAAGCAAAAGTGGCTAACGTTAGGCAATATAGTTGACGCAAAAGGGAAACCGGCGTAACGTTTACCCATGGCCCGATACAGCAGGGAACAAGTAACCGACATGCTCATCACGCGCAAGGGCGACAAGTCCCTCCGAGGGCTCGCTCGTGAGCTTGGCGTGTCGGCACCTTACTTGTCCGACATTTTTCTCGGAAGACGAGAACCCGGTCCCAAGATTCTGGTCGCGCTCAACCTTCGTAAGATCAAGACGGTGACCTATCAGTATGTGAGGAATGGCAAATGACCCAAGCGCTGAGGCAGATGGGGAGGGCGACATGACCAACTGTGATGACGACGACCACATCCGCCGCCTCGAATCCCTGTCCGACGCCGAACTGGACGCCGAACTCCTCTCCTTCGGCATCGACCCCGACGAACTGAACCGCAAGATGCTCGCCCGGCTGCTGGAGGAGAGGCTGAAGGGTCACGACACGCCGATGCTCAACGAGGCCATCCGCCAGTTCGACGAGGCGACGCGCTGAGATGGGCCGTCGGCTCGCTCAGGTTACCCGGCATGTGCGACCTCCTCCACCCGCTCCTCCACCTGAGCCAGCGCCGGAACCTCTCGCATCTCGCCCCAGTTCTTCCCCACCGCGCAATCAACTCCTATCCACAATCCCTCCGGAGCAGCCGGGCCGATCAGGACCTTGCTGGGAGATTCGAGGATCGGACGGACTCTGACCAGCATCTCCTCCAGCAACCGCTCGTCGAAATGAAAAACGCAGCTATCGTGAATGTTGTCACAAAGTCCGTAGCGCTCGGCCAGTCCTGCCCTATCCAATTCCTTCAACTTCTCTCGGATATGCCCGAACGCGATATTGCTCAGCCAGAAACTGATCGCCTCCTCGCCCTGATCCCCGTGCCCCCACTCCGACTTCCTCCCGTCCCACCTGAACACCTCGTAGTAGTGGCGCAAGTGTCCAAATTCAGTCTGCAAGAAAGTCTGCTCGTGGGCACGCTGCTGGACCCACCGCTGCCAAGCGAACACCTTCGGGAAGACCTCCTCGTAGGCGGCCAGGATCGCCTTGGCCTCGGCCACCCCGGAGAAGAATTCCATGTACCTGTCGTATAACCCGTTTGCTTTCAATCCGTTACCTATACCTAAGCCCGCATGTTTAATCTTGCTGTCCCGGATGTCCTTGTACTTGTCGTTCGACTTCAGCCATTTGCATCGGGCCTTCAGTTCCGCATCCGACTCCTTTAGAATCTCCTGCACGCGCCACAGCTTCAGGAAGTGCCCAGTCATAATGCTGTGCATGTCGATCCGGGCGAGACGGATGTAGTTAGGGTCGTTGGCGAGGTATCCCAGGGTCAGCACATGGCAGGACTTGAAATCCCACTCGGCCAGCAGCATCCCAGGTTCCGCTACAACCATCTCGCGCACGGCCTTCGCCAGCCGACCATGCTTAGGGAAGTTCTGGATGTTGGGATTCCTACTGCTCAACTGTCCAATCGCCGTCGCAAAGGTGAAAGTAGTATGCACCCTTCCGTCCGCGTGCGGCCTGAACCCCTCCACATAAGTCCCCTTGGCCTTCCTGATCTCGCGGCACTCGATCACCTTCAGATAGAACGTATCCTTCCACCTCGCCGACAGCCTGATCAACTCCTTCTTGCCAGTGGTCTTCTTGCCGTCCTTGCTCTCGGGAATCTTGTGGCGCCGGGCGGTCATGTAAGCCATCAGTTGAGGAGAGGAATTGGGCGAGAACTCGTACACCCGACACCACTGCTGGGAGGCTCCCATCTCCCCCGCCGACGACTTCACCAACTTCTTGCCTGACTCGTTCGGGACCAGCCACAGCCGGTCGAAGTAGTACCACTCGCCCGGTTCCTCCTCGCCCTCGTCGTTCTTGGTTGAGGCCTCCTGGAACCGACGCTGGCGGATGGCAGTCAATTCCTCCTCCGTGACCCCGACCCACCTCGCCGCCAGCGCCTCCCTCCTCAGCTTCTCCCTCGCGCCTTTCCCGAGCGGCTTCCCTTTCTCATTGACCAGATCGTCCGGAGGCATCTCGGTCGGCCTCACTTCCTCCAGCATCTCCCTCACCTGCTCGGGGACCGTCTTATAGGGATGGATCTTTCTCGCCGCGTCCGGGAACCTCGCGTCCAGCTCCACCCTGGCCTCCTTCTCGGCTCGGTCGAACTCGACTCCCAGTTCCAGCCTCTTCTTATCGTCGATCGGCAGGCCCCGGTCTTCCATCGCCGCGAGGATCGGCCGGACCATCTCCACCTGCGCGACGTACCCGGCTGCCTGTCTGCCGGCAACCGGGTCCCACCAGATCTTCCGATCCTCCATCGTCTTCCTGGTCGTCTGGTAGACCCGCAGCGCCGCGTCCGTGTCCACGATCCCGTAGAACTCCAGGCATTCCTCGTTGTAGTGCTTCCAGGGGAAGGGGAACGACGAGAACGAGGCCGAGAACTGGAGGTGGGCGGGGAGGTCGGGCTGCGCGAAGTGATGCTGCTGGAGGGTATCGTGGATCGTTCCGGCGTAGTCAAGGTAATCTGGATTGCCGAAGTCTCTCTCACCTACAGCGCGAAGAACCTTCCTGTCAAACAACCAGCAGTTGCTGACGAGACCTGCCCGTGTAAAGAACGAATGCGTGTCTTCAACAGTAATGCAATATTTGTCACGTTGCGAATACTGCTTCGGAGAAGCCAGCCGTACGCTATCCACCCATCCAAGTTGAGGCACTGGATACTCGATCCACCCGTTGTACTTCCCTCGGTATGATTCAGGCAGTTTGTATTCTACACAAGGATGCAGAAACCTACATATTGCCTCAAAGAACTTTTTTGAAGCGCCAACTCCCAGAGCCAGCACTGCCTTGTTTTGAATTGAACACCTACCTTGGAATCTATCCTCGAACCACTTCTTAATCTGGTCGTAAGTTTCTGGCGCGAAACCATGGAGACAGACACGAGCAGTTTTGTTCTTTCTCTGTTTACTGGCCAGGAATCCATCGTCACCATAAAAGACAGCTAAGGCACGGTTCGATAGCGAAGGAAATATTCCATATGGAACACCGCACCCTGCGAACACTTTCTGCCTTCCTTCATAAAACACACTCCTCCAGCGGCGTGGCACGTAACACTGAGCCATCCAAGCTACTTCCTCGTTCTGAGTTAACGTGCTGAACGTGATCTGCTGGCTTAGCTTCGTTCCAAAGGCAGTAGCCTTCGCTTGTGCCCATGCCTTGTTCGTGTGAGCTACCTTTAGCACACCACGTGGAGATACGTAGCCATCTCCCAACAACGTTCCTATGATCAGATCAGGGTGACCTGTTCTTGGAATGGGTACTTGGTCTCCGGGCTGCAACTGATTAGCCTTGGTCTTGGTGCCGTCGTACAAGAACCACTCATGATCCGGCGTGCATATCACGCCCGGATTTCCCCACCGTCCCACCCCTCGGTTGTAGGCACCATCAACCTTGACTTCCAGCCAGCCACGATCATCCTTAGTGTGTAAGGTTCCACAAACCTTGGACTCTACAACCTGACCTAGCTTAAGAGACTTAACCTTCTCTCCATCCGTTACTTTCCAGATTGGCTTCCATGTACCATCAGCCATCCACACTGATGTGTTTTGGGCGAAGCAATTATGCCCGCACTTCGGGAGAGGCAATTTATTCAACCACCTGGTCGCCGCAATCCCGTCCTGGTCCCACTGCAGGGCCACGCCCTGCCCCGGATCGATCGAGAATTGACTGAGCCGGACCTGAGTGTCAGTGAACCCGTCGGTCGCGTCCTCATCTAGGGAGGCCGACTCGAAGGTCTCGATGTCGTGCGAGAGACACAGGTAGGAGGCGGCGCGAGCGTCGGGGGAGAGGGCCAGCCAGGCGTCGCTGCGAGCCTTCACATCCCGGCAGAACCGGTCCAGGTCGCGGCGGGTCGGGTGGAGCTGGTAGCGGAGGTTGTGGCGCTGGAGCCAGGCGGCGAGGTCGGATTGGATCTGCTGCTTCCGGCGCTGCTCCCAGTCGGCATACCCCGAGTCCCAAGGGTCGGGGTTGGTCAGCGGGTCGTAGGGCTGGCCGACTCCCCTCAGCGCCAGGTCGGGCAGGTCCAGGATGAAGTTGGTGTCCCGCCCTGCCGCCACATTCACCGCCCGCGCGATATCCCTGGCCAGCACTCCGGTCAGGTGAATCGCGCCACCGCGGAGGAAGCTGGGGTGGTAGGTCGGGAGGACAAGGAGAGGGTCGGAGTCGTGGTCGCGGCCAGCGGCGGCGCAGAATTGCGGGAGAGCGCGCAGGACGTAGCCGCGGAGGTGCGATATAGTTTTTTGCGTTCCCGACATTCCAGTCAAGGTCCGCAGCGCAACATTCCCGAAAGCCAGCAGCACCTTCGGCCGGAACTTTCTCAGCGCGTCCAGCAGGTTCCCTTCGCAGTGCTGGATCGCTTCGTATTCATAAGACTGACCTTCGAGCAAATTTTGGGGCGGACGGCAGCGCAACACGTTCGTAACTGAGAAGCTATCCCGCCCCAGTCCTAACCTTCTGATAGTCCGTTCAAAGATCGCGCCGGATGGCATATAAGGGCGCAGAGGAAGTTCGTCCCGAGCTTCTCCCTCGCCGCTGGCTTCGGCGATGCACATGACCTTGTTATGACCGGAACCCTCGACGGCAGAGAAGTCGGTGCCACAGTTGACCAGGGGACAGCCTGCACAGGATGGGGGCCGCGTACGACTTACCATGCTATAGCCACCTTGCAACTTTAGGATCGCTCTTGCACCGATCCGCGAACAACTCTGCCGTCCCGACCAGCCTCAATCCTGCCAGCGTCCGGCACCTACTCAGCGACGTGTAGACCATGGCCGGAGACTTCATCATCCAGCTCCTCAAGTCAACCTGACAGGCATCCATGGTCAGCCCCTGGGCTTTGTGCAGAGTGGTCGCGTAGGAGAGGCGCAGCGGATAGTATTCCAGCTGGCCGACCACGTAGCGCTGCTTGCTCTTTCGATAATGGGGCTGAGGAAGGAATCTGCCGTCTGAATCCTTCCCCTGTTCCTCCCACTCCACTCCACCGGCCCAGTTCGGTTTGTCCAAGTAAGCGATATCCCGGATCAGGCTCCTGACCGCCACGACCTCGCCCGTCCTGACCAACTCGACCATAATGCTCGGCGGCGACCCGGGTGCCGACTCGATCCCCCGCACCCACCCGCAGTCCCCATTCGCGTAGACCATCCTCCCCTCGTCGTACTGGTTGGCGAGGATCATCACGTAGCAGCCTTCGCGAAGGATGGTCCGCTCGGGCACGTGCTTCCACTCTGGTCTGATCTTGCCACCGGCGGCCCAGCGACGTGACGGCAGGGAGATCAACCTTCCCCTTTCCCGGTCCAACCGAAGCTGGTTGATCCGGTCCACCTCGTCGTTCTTCCCCACCACGGTCGTCCCTTTGAACTGCATATCGACCGAATCGGCGAACGCCATCCCCGCCGACCTGAGCACCGCCAGCGCATCCCTCCCCCGCCCTGCCCGAGCGAAATCCAAGGCCGCCAGAAACCTCGGGTCGGCTTGCCTCCATACCTTGGTCAGCTTGGTCTCGTTGGCGCCGAACCTGGCCTCCCAGAACTGGCTCTCGAAGCACCAAGGCGTCGGCAGTCTCTTACCTCGTCTCCCTGGCGTAGGCTGATACTCAGGCGGTCTATCGGCGATTGACGCGAGCTGACCAAAATCACCCAGCAGTATCAGCCCCACCGGCTTCTCGCCCTTTTCCTCCCGGTGCAGGTTCACGTCGTCGAACACGCGGACCAAGAGGTCCAGGGTCTCGCGGCCGATCATCGAGCACTCGTCGATGGCCACATTGCGGAATCCCTCGTCGGCCACCTTGCGCAGGCGGCGTTGGGCTGATCCGTGCAGGTAGGCATCTCGTAGAGAGTCAGTATCGAAGAATCCGAGGAGAGAATGAATGGTGACCGTGTTCAGGTTGATTGCAGATATCCCTGTTGATGATGACAGCGCGGCATAACTCGGATCACCTGCGCAGCGCTCGCGAATCGCGGTCGTTTTACCGGTGCCTGCGCGGCCAGTTATAAACGCGCACGGAGTGGGTGCGTCGGGGGAGAACTGGCCTCGGGCTGCATCAGGTACCAGTCCGGCGGCTTCTTCCAGTCCGGCTTCGTCCACTCCCTGCCCGCGCTGGAAATGCCCAGTCGAGAGTTCGATCTGGTCGAGGAAGGCGTCGGGGGGGAGGGGAGGGGACGCAGAGGAGGGGACAGAGGGATCAACGGGTGCGGTGGAGGCAGGATCAGCAACCGGAATCTCTTCGGCCACGCTACCTTCCCTCCATCCATCTCGCCTTGGCCGCGGGAGTAGGATGAATCCGGCCAGCCGCAGCCATCATCTCCGCCGCCTCCTCCAGCCGGTCCTTCTGCTCGGAGGTCAGAGCTAGGTCGGCGATCTCCTGCCTCTGTTCCCTGACCTGAGTCTCCAGCTGACTGACTTCCTCTTCCAGATCGTTGATCCGGTCGATCAGTTCCTCGCGCGTGGTCAGGTCGGTGATGCGGAATAGGTCGAGCATGGTTAGTCCTCCTGCTACTGGAACTTTTCAAATAAGTCGCGAAGCCAAAATAATTGCGAGGGGGTGATGTTGAGTTGCCCGCCGAGGTCCATCTCCATCCACTTCGCCGCGATAAACCGCCTCGCCTCCCCGGTCAGCTTCCTCTCCAACTCTTCCTCCGACTCCTCCCGCAGGAGGGTCAGCAGGCGGCGGGCCTCGGCGGCCCGCTCGGCGGCGGAGAGGGTGGTGGACTGGGAGGGGGTGGGGTTGTTATAACTCATCGGACCACCTGCAGGAATCTTCTCTCGATCAAGGTCTTCTCCATCGGGTCCTTCAAGTCGCTGTACCCACACTCAAACATCTCCCGCGTGATCGAGTCCAGCAACTCGCCGTACTTGTCATCTCCATCCAACTCAACCCAGAGGTTGTCGATGGCGGCCTGTTCCGTTGCGCCGTAGCCGTAGACTTGTTCCTCTTCGTGGCCGTCCAAGTAGGCGGTCCAGTCGAACTGAGTAGTCGGAACGGGAGGGCGGTCGTTGGTGGTTATGATCTTAGTGGTCATCGGGCTTGCTCCCTCTCCTGTTCTTGCTCCATCGCCTTCTTCAGTTCATTGAACTCCTGCATGTTGAACAGCAGCAGCAACGCGTTTGTCTTACCGGACGAGATATCGAAACACACGTTCCCCGGCACCCCCACGCTGACTACTGTGCCCTTCTTGGCCGAGTAGTTCATCTCGGTGATAGTCGAGCAGAGTTGGATGGACTTGTTTTCCTCTCCCATCCGCTTGAGAACGTCGAAGTTGTTGATCGCCGCCATGCTGCTATCCCTTTCCGAGGGAGAGAGTAGCCATCGTTGTGTAGACCTATTAACTCTCCCCCTCGTCGGACCCTATCGGCTACCTCGCCTTCGGCCCGTACTCCACTCCGCTCGCCTTCCCGCTCCCGACCGCGAAATACCCATTGATCCTGGGCCGGGCATGGAGATGGACCTTCCCCAGCTTGGTATCGACGTCCATGTCCGGGATCGGCTGGCCCTTGGAGTCCTGCGGGAAGCGATGTTGTCCGAGTACGCGGGGAAGGCGCTCCCCCGCCGACTCGAACCTCTCCTGGTCCGCCTGGTCCGGGCTGCCCTCCCACACGGTATCGACCTCCAGCTTCGGTTCCCCGGCCGTGGCCTTGAAGAACTCGTCGAGGAGGGTCCTCGCCGTTATCCGCGCTGGCAACTGGACCTTCAACTGGGCCAGAATCCAGGCCAGCGGGATCGCCCCGCCCTTGCGCGAGTCGGCGCGGGTCGAGACAAAGTAATCGGTCAGGCTGATCCCGTCCCACTTGCCACTCGGATCAATCACGGTCGCATCCAAGGCGGTGAACGCATAAGCCTGACCCGACTTGTCGGTGGCCACCTTGTACCGCGCCGGCTGGCCGTCCTGACCCTTGACGTCCCTCTGTTTGACCTTCACGAGCCAGCGACCTTCGGGGAGCGGCGGGGGGGCGGCATACGGGTCCACATCGGCGTGGGTGTCCATCTCCTGGTTCAGCAGGTTAGGATCGTCGAGGTTGAGGACGGGGATGGAGGAGGGGTCGAGGGCGCCATTGGAGGCCGCGACGCCGTTCGCCGCGCCGCCCCCGTTCGGTTCGTCCATGTAAATGGGTTGCGCAAAATCGTCCGCTGCTGCCGTTGCCGCCGGCTGACCGGGTATCGTGGTTGCCATAAGAATTGTTCTCCTTGGGCGGCCAGTCCGGTCGCCTTTGTTGGTTAGTTGGTATGGGTGATGATTGTAAGCGACGACAGCCAACTATCGGTTGGACGCGTCGTATGCCGTCTGCTGCGCTGCGTACTGCGCGGCTGTCTGTGCGGGTTGCGCCGGTTGCGCCGCCTGCCCTATCGCCCCTCGTGCCGCCACCTGCCCCTGCCACACGTCCCGCAAGGTCCGCCGCAAGAACTGCGCCAGGGTCCGCTCGTCCTTCTCGGCCTCGGCGGCGAAATACTCGTAGCACTCTTTCGGGAGCGAGATGTTGACCGTGGCCGCATCTGCTCCCGCTGCCGAGCCGTGACCGTTGGGAGTGCCAGTCCGGGAGGTGCGCTTGGCCGGGGCCGTCGTCCGCGTCTTCCGAGTTGTCGGTTGCGCCGACTGGGTTACTGCCTGACCGACTGTTGTCGTTGCTGCCTGTCCTGTTGCTTCCTGTTCCACTTGCCTTCCTCCTTTCCTTTAAAGATCGTGCTGCCTAGTAAACCTCTGTCGTCAGCCGCTCGCTGACCTTCTTCTCCGCAGTCTCTCCCAAGATGTGCTCCACATCGACCACGTCCCCGTCCACCAGCTCCTCCCAGTGGTCGATGATCCAGTTGTGCGCGACCGGGAAGGTTCTCGCTCCCCCCATCCAGGCGTAGGGATCATTCGTGGCCTGACCATCGCCACTAAGCCGGGTCAGGATCACATTCGGTCGGCCATCACAGGAGTACCCGACCCGCCGCATCAGCCAGCGTTGCGCCTCGTTCCGAGGCTGGATGTTGACGGCGAGGACGGGTATGAAGGTCATCGAGTCGCGGACCTCCAGCACCTTGGAGTCGAGGTTGGAGTCAGAACGGGATGCTGTCATATTCGTCCTCCAGCTTCGCTCCCGCCTCCAGCATCGGTACCGCCCTCGCGGTCAACGCCGCCGCCTCCACAGGCATCTCCACGCCCTCCCCGGCAGCCAGCATCGGCGAGCAAATCCATTCATACACGGTCTCCTCATGTTCAGGTATGACCTGTGCCTCGGTCGCTGGCCGGGGCGGAACATACTGCTCCGGCACCACCCTCTTCCCGACCGCCACCTGCTGACAAACGCTCGACCGGGTCCCGTGATACTGCACCGCCACCCCGCCGAAGTCCCTCTTGAGGGTCACCAGCGTATCTGAGAAAATCTTGTCGCACCGGCCGCCCGCTCCCAGCGCCCTCGCTGTCACCGCCGCGTTCTCCTTCGAGTAAAGCGAGCAGGCCGTCAGCGCTGGCTCAGGCAGATCCACCTCCGGGTGCTGCTCGATCCACGCGGCTATCTGCCGGAGTCCTGCTGCGAAATCTCTGTGGTTCATCTTCTCTGTTCTCCCCTCTCCCTATCTCTCCTCTGACTGCTACTTGATTCCAACTACTCCAGTCACTACAGGCTGCGCCGTCGGCTGCGAACCATTACTCGCTCCCGCTGCCCCCTGCCCCGCCTTGGCCCGGAACCTCTCGTCCACCTTCCTCCGCCACTCGTCCACCTGGCCTCGCTGCTGAACCGTCAACTCATCCACAAACTTCAGATACTCGTCAAACCCCTTGTCCAACCCGGGCTGGAAGAACCCGCCCGGATACCTCTCCATCAGCGCCGGGATCTGCTCGGGGGTAACTCTGGGTTTAGCCGGGAACATGATATTCGTCACGGGATCGGGATGCTTGACGAAGTACATCCTGACCACCGTATCCACGATCTCGGTGTCCACCTTCTTAGTCGGGTCGGCAGGGTCGGGTACGGCCACCGTCCGCCTGACCGCCGTTCCCTGCGCGTGGATACAATCTCCCACCCACGAGGGAATCAGCGCCGTGGCCTTCTTGCCAGCGATCTGGGGGCCATAAATAGGGGTCCGGTCGTCATCCTCCGCTCGGCTCTCCAGCCCGGTGAAGAACACATAATCACAAGGCAGCGAGTTGAAGTTGGTGATCAGGGAGTACAACTGGTTCTGCACGAACCCATAATGCGCCTTCGAGTTCCCTGCAAAAGTCTCCGTGGTCAGCGCCCCGTCCACAATCACCCGCTGGCTGAACGGGCTGGTGGCTTCCTCGCCGGTTTTGATCTGCTTGTCCGCTAGATGGCGCATCATCGCCTGACTGATCGACGTCACTCCCTCGACAATGACCCCGCCGAACTTCCCCCAGTCCACCGCGCGCAGGTCGGTGTCGGCGGCCTTGGTAGCGGCGGGGTTGCGAGGCCAGTAGCCCTGGCTGATCTTGCGGAGGGTCGGCAAGGGAACCTCGATATTGCACCGGTAGGCCGAGATGATCCCGGCGTCTATCTCGGGTTGCATCGGCGCCCATCCCCCGCCGTCCATCGACAGGAGGAGGCAGCATTTCCCTGTTCGTTCGTAAAGGTAATGCGAGAAGTGTTTAGCCGCCGTGCTCTTGAGGCAGCCGCTGTCTCCATAGCAAATCCCTGACCGTGCCATCTGACCGTTTCCTCTCTCCTACCGCTTCCCATTGCTCTGCCGACTTACCCACCCGTCCAGTACGTACCTGACCAGTGCCGCCGTACTCCAGCCTCGTACCCGCGCCGCCTTCTCCAGCTTCTCGACCGTCGTGCGGCGGAGCTTGTAGGCGGTGTAATTGACCAGCGGTTCAGCCTTGGTCGAGCGGAGAATCTGAGGTGAAGTACGCGGACTTGCGTGAGGCGGCATGGTGGTAGTCCTCTGTTACTTGCTGATACCGTTTGATTGAGACTCGCTGATACTAAACCGGGCGGGTTGGGGTGTCAATCCCTTTCTCAACTATTTTCGATCTGCACTAACTCCTGTGGATGGTTCGCTTCCCTCACTCGGAAATGTTCCAACACGCTCGGATCATTGAACGGGTCCTGCCCGCCGAAGCAGAATCCCGGCTGGGTCGCGGTCGTGCGGTAGGCACAGAGTCCAGGATACGAGCAAGAATTTCTGCTTTGAGCGAACAATCGATTCAGAGCCGACCTTTTCGCGCCCGCGCCGCCTTCCCGCTCCGCTCGTCTGACCTCCTCGACATCCTTTGCTACTTGAACCTCCTGGCTCTCCATCTGCTCCAGCAGGTCGCGCATCTCATCGGCCGAGCGGTAGGCCACGACCACGGGGACCAGTTGCGCGGCGAGGGCGTCCAGCGGGTTCCCCTCGTCGTCCAACGCTCCCTCCTGAACCTTGCCCTCGTCCAAGAGGTCTACCCAGTCGCGAATTGCCATACTCTTCCAAACCGCCTGCTTCCTCCATGATCTGTAGTCGAGCCGCCTCCCCTTCCCTCCCTCGTCCTTCCAGTCATAAGTCCAGGCCCACCGCCTGTCCTCGCTCGTGATCCCTTCCTGACAGTAGGCCCGGACCAAGACTGACTCCTGGTTCCAGCGCGGTTCCCCCGGCTGAGCCTTCTTGTCCTCCCGCCTGGCCCCCTTCAGAAGGTACTCGTAGCGGACGCCGAGGATGGTCGGGGGGTCAGGCAGAGTAGAAAGCCACCGCGCCACTCGCGGACTCACCAACTTCTCCAGCTTCTCCAAGTCATGCACAGTAGAGTGAGCGAGCCTAACTGATTCGTTGCCAGTGGGAACCACCTGCGCTTCCTTGGTTGCGATGAGCCAGGCCTCCCCGAACCGCCGCTCCACGTCCACCGCCTCCGACAACCCCTGCATATCCACCTGCGCGTCCAGCTCCTTCCTCCGGTCCCAGGCCCCAGTTGTCTTGAAGGATTGGAGGTAGAGGTAGCCGGTCGAGCGTTCAAGGAGCAGGGCGTCGGGGCGGGAGAGGAAGTGGAGTTCGACCTGCTCAACTGGCCGAGTCCGCCTATGTCCTTCCTCGTCGATGCGCCACTCGTAACCGGGAAGGTCAGGGCAGCGGGTCCATGCGGGATCGTCCCACTGAGATAGAACCCACTGGCCTTCATGTTCCACTTCGATTACAGAAAAATTTTCCAGCAGGTTCTGCCACCGTCTCCGGCTCCAGCACCTCACCATCCCCTCGACCAGCGCCGCCAACTCCTCGCGTAACCACTGGTCCTGATCGAACGGTTGGTAAGCCACAGCCTGCGCCACCGCCGCCCCAATCGACGCGCCCGACTCAGGATGAGGAATGCCGGTGAATCCCGACGGCGGCACCAGAGGCAGGGCAAAATCTCCAAACTCGACCACGATCGGCGACTCGGCCTGCAGGCTCCCTCGCAACTGCTGGGTCAGAGTCGTCAGGGGAGTCACAAGAGTCGGCCCGGGTGCCGGCGCCAGAAGATCGTTGATCACCTCCGGCTGGCCCGCAGGTCCTGCCCCGCCGCCGGCCTGCCGCGACTTGGCCTCCTCGGGGTCAAGCTCGACCCCCTCGTGCCATTCGCTCTGGAAGGCCGTCAGCGCTGCTCCGACCGCCTCGTCCTCAATCCTCCGGACCTCCGGCGACCTGAACAACTCTGCCACTACTTCCGCGACCGCGAGATCGGGACGCTGCTCCAGAAGGCTATCCACTGCAGACTGGCCAGACGAGAGGAGATAGGCAAGTCCGACGTGCACGGCCCCTCCCACGACCAGATGACTCGACTTCCGGGCCGGGGACAGTCCGACTCCCTGCTCGCCCTCGTGATACTCCAGATAACGAAGTCTGCGACACCTCTGCGCCGCCAAAATTCTCGACCTGTCTGTGTAAATGATCTGGGTCACTGGGCTGCCTCTTCCAGTTCCACCTCCCCCAAAATCGGCTCGCACCGGTACACCGCCGGCCTGGCCGGCTCCACGATCTCACACACGGCGTTGCGCGGAATCTTGGCGTAGATCCAGATGGCGGGGGTCTTGTAGTTGAGGCTGATTTCCTCGCCCGCATAATCTTTCATGAGCGGTCGTGGCAGCAGCTTGGCCACGTTCAGAAACTCCTGCTTCTGCGACTCGCTGTAGTGGTAGAACGACACGAGCGGGTCCTTGATCTCCACCTCTGGGTTCTGGTCGAGCGAATCTGCGAAACGGCGCAGTTCGGCGGATACTTCCTTGGCTAACGGCATTGCTAGGTCTCCTTCTCTAGGGTCTCGTGGGTGTAGACAATAACGCGGACTCGCTTGTAGGTCATAAGCGGCACCCGCATTCAGGCTCCAGTCGCTCTCCCGACTGATCCCGTAGACAGTTTCCATGCTTGCAACGCGGCAGCGGCGCAACCCTCTCAGCAAACTCCACGGCCTCATGCAAGCGCTGAATCGCCGCCCGTTCCTTCTGCGCTTCAATGATTCGCAGGCAGAACTTGCAAGTCACATCGCCATCGCTTTCAGCCACGTTCATGTCACTGCCGGCGTGGAGACGACCACAGACGGTGGTGTTTACCGTACCGCCGAATGGACCGAGACGATATATCTGCTTGTGCATTACCGACCTGCCCATATCACCCTCTCCCTACCTGCCCCACTACCCTACCACCATCCCTACCTATTGTCAACCTATAAATTGGTGGCAGTGGTGGAGGGTGGTGGGATGGTTGCAAACGATGGGATGGTTGCGAACTTTACTTAGTTCGGCAATCCCCTGCGGAACACTGTCGCCGCCGGCGTCCCGCCCTTGATCAATATCCCCAGGTCCACGCACTTGGCGATCCACTTGTCCACCGTGCGCACGCCCACTCCCACGCCCTTGCCCCACTTCAACAGCGTCGCCCGGTCGAACTCGTCCCCCACCCCCTCCTCACCAAGCACATCAAACATCCGGTCCTGTTTGGTCGAGCGCAGATTCTCCGGCGCCGCGCAGATCAGCAATCTCCCCTGCTTGAAATCCGCCCACTTCGGCCCCAGCTGCCCCCTCGCGGTCTTCGAGTAGATGTTCAACCGGCGGATCGTCGCCGGCGGCTTCCATTCCTCCAGCCCCAGAATCGACGATGCGTTCATCGCCCACTGGACCGAGCCCAGGATCCGCGACGGGGTCCGTCCGTGTGGGCGGTCCTTGGCCTCGGCGATCGTGCCCAGGATGGCGCACCCCTTCTCGATGCAGAACTTTTTGAGGGTGTTGAACAGCTCGATAATCACATCTACGTCGCTGATCCGTTTCGAGGGAACCATTCCATGCAGGGATTCGATCAGCAGGAGTTTAGGCCTGCGTCCCTCGGCCTTGGCGGTCAGGCACTCATAGGACCCGTCCAGCAGCAGCCTCACTCCCTCGAAGTAATCCACCTGATCCTTCTCTTTCAACCCCGGCCACTTGACCACCGGAAAGGTCTTCTTGGTCAGGTGATCCAGCCCCAACTCCTCCACTCGCTGCTCGATCTCATCCACAAACGCCGAGATCAGGATCATGCCCAGCTGCACTCTCGGGCCGGGAATGGGAATGTCGAGGAAGGGAAGGTCGTCGATCGGGTTGGCATAGTTGTTGAACTGGGATAGCAGAAGACGTTTGGACCCGGTACAAGGGGCATGAACCAGCAGCGAAATAGACTCGCGCGGTATCAGGCCGGGCACAAGGTCTGGGAGACGTGGTTTCTTGGACGAGTGAGCGAGGACGCCGAGCTGGTCGGGAGGATCTGGAGGGGCGGCCGGCTTTGGAGGAGGGATTGGATCCTGCCAGAACGGCCCAGGTTCCGAGTCATCTTGGGCTAGGGTTGTTGGGGTTGAGGCTGAGGCATCAGGCGAGAGAGGGCGATCATCTAATTCATAATCAGATACCATTGAGCACCTTTCAAAAGGGCACAATTGTCCTGTCGCGTCTTATCGGGGGAGGACGTGGCGGATCCTGTGCGAATTACTCCTTAACAGCTAGTGTGGGGGATGGGTGGGTCGGAGCCGGTTTGGGACCGGCCCCGAAAACCCTTTCCGCACAGGGCCGCTAAGGGCACCGGGTTTTCCTCGCGAGTCAACCCGGCGAGTCCAACATAGAACAAGAGAGCGAGTTAACGCAACTGTAATTTTGGTGGGATTTTTGGGCCGCTGGTCCGCCTCCGCCAGCCAGCCTGCGGCTCACCCGCGGCCAGCTGCCTGCAGGCCAGCCGGCGCAACGCGCCACTTCTCTATAGATAGATAGTACTTAATGCAAAATGCAAAATGGAACCTAATACCTAATCTATCAACCACTTAACCGTTGCAACATGACTGTGCAACGCATGTTGCAATGCAACGCCTGACCGTTGCATTGCATTTGTAGTTGCAACTTGCGATTGCAACTCCTAAGTATATGAGTAGTAACAATTTATCTTCCATTTTGCATTTTGCATTAGACCCCCTATACCCCCTGAAGACAAAGCGAAGACGTACCAAATTATGACAAGGAGTACCATTAAACTTAATCGATTTACTGATCTGCTGCCAACCTCAAATCCGCCCTCACTCCACCACCACCGCCACCACCCCCAGCACCGCCGCCAGGAGGAACCAGAGGAGGATGCGGAGGAGGGGAGGGAGGGGGGAGAGGGAATGGGGCGCGGCAGGGGAACCAGTCATGCTGCGACCCCGCTGGCCTGCTTGGCGATCCACTCTCCCAGCACCGGGAACCTTTCAGCAATCTCGCCCCAAGTGGGGTACAGCCCTGCGTGTTCCTTCCCGTACTGCGCTGGCCACTCCGTACTGACCTTGTACTCGCACTGGTACTGCTTCCGAGCAGTCAGCAGGGCCAGGAAATACTCGTCCAGTTCGCGCAGGGGAGTCTTAGTCCCCCACTCCGGTTCGCAGGCCGCCAGACTGAGATACCCGTACCCGCCCGTTCCCACGACCGGAACCTTCCGCGGGAGCTGGACCCCGAACCCTTCGCGGTAGCGGGCCACGTCCTCCCCCTCCGCGTCATAGACCCGCACGTTGCAGCGGTCGTGCCAAGCCACACAGTTGTACCGGGTCAGCACCTCCATGTCAGCCGGGGGAATGGCCTGCTCGAAGTGGCGTGCGATCACCTCAGCCACCTCCGCCTGCCTCTCCGGGGGCGCGATCCGGTCCTGGTAGTCGGCCCATGCCTCCTGTACGAGCCGGGACAGCAGCCCGGCTTCGGCCCGGGGTTTGAATCGTTGCTTGAGGTTCATTTGAGCACCACCTTCCTGATCGCCCCCGCCACCACCACTACGCATGTGATCATGCCCGGACCTCTTTCAGCCACTGCCTACACTTCTTCCCGTCAAACTCGCGCAGCATCCTGGCAATCGAATCCTGCACTGCCGGGCCGTTGGAAACAACATCAATCGCGTAGTCGCCTTCCCCGGGGTGCTCGATGCACAATGAGACCTCGCCCGTGGTCAGCATCTCGGCTGTCAGCCTCAACCCGGCCGCCCTCATGGCCTCGTACCCCGGCGCACAATCGTCCGGCACTTGGGTCGTCTGCCGAACCTGCCGACCATTGGGAAGCATGAACTGGATCACTTCGACGGTCATCGCGCCAACCTCCACACCCACACCCCCACCAGCACCGCCAGCACGAACCCGGCCTCGAACACCAAGGCCCAGGCGGCGCCGTTCCACAGGGGAGCTGAATCGTCCTGCTCCGCTGCCTCCTCCGCCTCTGCCTGCCAGTCCCGCCCCCACCTTCGCTCCCCATCCGCGTCCAGGTACCAGCCTGAGGGTTCGATCGCGCATTCTGTGCCGGTGCCGCCGCGCGCCACCGGGCCGCCCTGAGGCGACAGGCCACCGGGACGATGGATTGACTCACCCTCCGCCTCCCAAGGCCTCAGCGGGGCGTACAGAGGGTCCGTCGGCCCAACCACGACCCCATCCCCCAGCGAGTCCAACGAGTCCAGTGATAGCCTCAAAGCCGCCAGCCGGGTCAGCGGGGACCCAGCCGCCCCATACGACCCGCACACTCGATCCACGGCGCGCTCAGCCTCGGTCCGGCGATCCGGCAACGGCTCCGACAACGGCAACAACGGATAGCAACGTTTCATGTCCTTCACCACCTCAGTACCTACCTTTCCCCGGCCTAGCCACCGGCCCAGCCGACCCAAAACCTTGCTCCAAATTCCCTCCCACTGCTATCGAGTCCATGACTACCTCCCCCACGACCACGGCCTTGGCCACCCGGTCGTGGTGGTGATGGTTGAGCCAACTGGTTAAGAGCGCATACCCCACCGGCACCGCCTCCGAATACGCCCACACGGCCGCCGGATGCCCCTCGGCGAACAACCGGGCCGGCCAGCCCGCCTCGACGAACCGCCTCCCTCCGCCTGCCTCCCTCCCCAGCGCGCGATTGGTCGACCAGGCGTCCAGCGAGCGGACGGTCAGGTCAGAGAGGAGGAGGAGCCGGTCGGTGCGGTCGAGAGTGAGCCGGAATGGATGCCTCGGCGCGGCAGTGGATGGCGCCACGGTCGCCACTGTCGCCACTGTCGCCACCGCGGACGGCACCGGAGCATCGGGAAGCGCCTCCCCCCGGGCAACCGGGGATAGCAGAGACAGGAACAGAAGCAGTGCAAGGTGTTTCATTGGGTCACTTTCTTTCTTTCTCTCGGTCTCACTTAGTGGTGTGATCGCAGCTAAGTACGAGAGGACTAACAGCGTCCCCCTGCTGGATCATAGTTATGTCCTTCTCTTCGCACACGAGCGTCCTGTCCGACCCGAACAAGTACAGCCGGTAATCGCCGTTGGGTTGGGGCTGATAGACCACTTCGATGCGGGCGCGGCCAGGCGCGCGTGTGGTGCCGCCCGTGCGAGTCGTGCCCGCGCCCGCCGAGGCAAAGGTTAGTAATCCGGCCAGAATGTAGATTGACTTACTCATTTGGGTTCCTCTCTTTGGATTCTTGTATGTGTAGGAGTTAGCTAACTCGACTTCAGAGCCAGCGCTGCCGGAGCGCGTATCCGCCGCTCTCGTGATGGTCGGCCTTCACCCGGTTGCAATGGTCGTTGCTCGGGCATCCCTTCCCGACACAATCGAACCCATCGGGGAACAGCACGGACGAAAGGTTATGGACTAAGTGAAACCCCATATCCATCCCGCACCCGCCCACCACAATCCCCGCGTCCTGTACGTACCCGGCGCGCGACTTGATCGGCTCGTCCATGACTTTGGCGGCCAGCCACGAGATATCGCGAATGCCGTCAGCTGTCGAGATCACAAGCGAGATCCGGCGCGACATCCCCGACCGCGAACAATGCCGCAGGATGGTCGACACGGTGTCGCCGGGTTTCAGGAGTTCGCGCAGGTCGTGCGCGGCGTCCGCCTTGTCGCCAATCGCCGACGGATACTGACCCTTGTTCCAGCGGACAGCCGTGTCCTTTGCCCCGTCCTCTGACTTGGCATAGGCCAGCCGGACCCCGCTGTCAGTCGCATAAATCGCCCACTCGGCCGGGTACTGCTTGGGTTGATCGTTGAAGTCGGTTCCCACAAAGGCCGCGCGCCACTCGCGCGCCTCAAAGCGGACTGCGGCCACGGCCGCGTCACTCGCTGTCGTTCTCATGACTGTCTCTCTTGTGCGACTACTCCGTCGCCGGTTAATATGCTGTCCGACTGCTCCCCCCAACCCTACCCCAATTCCTCCCGCTTGTCAATAGGGGAGGTAGCTTGTTGCATCTCTTCGGCGACAACCACACGCATTTTTTCGTCGTCGGCCATCTGGTACATGCGATTGATTTCGTTGCCCATAGCAATAAGGGCGTAAGTCATGCGCGACCGGCCCCCATCGCCCTCCATGAAAATCAGGAATGACCGAATCCCCTCTAACTTGTGTGCGGCTTTGAGATAATCTGCCGTGGTGTTGGAGCGGACAGATTGGCCCACGATGTAACCTACTGTTTGATCCAAGCTGTCACCAAAAAGCAAATTGTGCATCGCGGTTGGCATCTTGCTCCCTTTCCTCTCTCCCTGCTATCCTTCCCCCATGCCCGACCCTGCCCGCCCGGCCCGCCCCGCCGCCCGTTCCTACGTCCCCCCTG